>OGMQ01000121.1_pt1 | contig 55615 bp, 50 predicted proteins | sample 1573291 | NCBI WGS metagenome assembly OGMQ01 (sample SAMEA2582008, study PRJEB24529) | metagenome | biome: Human gut stool | place: China | collected 2011
AGTCCACCGCTTCACTGATACCAAGTTTTTGAAACTTCTGGTACAACAGTTCTATCTCTTGCCAAACACCTTGTTCCATTACTTTTATTTAATAGACTTTATTTCTTTTCAAAGGTAACTTATTTACTACGTTCAACCAAAGGAAATAATAACTTACTGCTATATTTTTTGCACGTGTGGGGGAAATTCAGGCAAAATAAAAAGCTAAGTATTGAATTATCAATTACTTAGCTTTCATCTTCGTACCCTTAAGCGTTCTTTTCTCGAACCAATTTTTACATGATTTAAATCTAATTTGGGAACTAAGGGATTTTATTCCAAACCCCAATAAGCTCATTTATCATCAAGCAAAGAACACATAAGGATATATAGACAAAGGTAAATAAAAATAGCCACTAGACAAAGTATGCAATATTATTTTTTATATTCTTACGAAAAGGACACCTTTTGTAATATAAACGTCAGGTAAGAAAAGACCACTCTATTTCCTTATATATAGGATGTTAGCTACGTAACTTCACACTCAAACAATGGGCTATATAGGTGCATTGCTTAACCCAACCGTTCTTTTTGTTTCTTTTCGCAAAGAAAGAGCTATAAAAAGGTTACTATACTTTACTTTCTTACTGCATTTACTATTTATTCTAAAAAGGAGATGAGTATGAAAAGTAAACGTCAGTATCGGGAGCTAACCAACGAAACTAAATTAAAAATTAGCCAAAGCCTAAAGCATCGCAATAAAAGCGAGGCTCACAAACAGGCAATAGCCGAAGCTATGAAATTATATTGGGCAACAATACCACATAAGCCAAAAGATGAAAAGGAAGTAGAAGATGAATAATCTTCTCTCTTCCTTATTATCAAAGGGGGAAACTGTAGTCTGTAGAGTACATTTCCCAAAAATAAAAAAGTAAATTTTGAATTTAAAATGAATTACCACCATGAGAAAGGAACAATAACTTTTGATAGAATCAAGATTAAATCCAACTATAAATATCTTCTCAATACCAAAGTGAAATTCAATGAAAGATTTCACTCACGCAGTGGAGAAAAGACAGGTCTATTTTACAGCTCCAAAGACGATATAGATGTACCTTATAATCTTTACATAGCTGTCAGTTATCCTAAACAAACCCTAACTCTTGAATTTTCAAGCAAAATTTTAAAAGAGAACTATCCAAAATTGATTTCAAAAAACACCATCAAAGAATGTCTTACCAATATTAACCTATTAGATATTTGTGAGATTGATGTAGACAACATCCTAGCAGAAGGGGCTATAACATCAGTAGATGTCACTTATGACACTAATTTTATTTTAGATGATGAAGCATTAAATGCACTCAATTCACAAGTAAACAATTACAGACGTTTTAAATGGACGCATTACGAGAAAGAAGGCATCACCTTCACTAAAGACGTGAAATCTAAAGGTTGCACAGAAACAATTACCCTATATAATAAGGAAAAGGAAATATGTACCAGCCACAATAAAAACTTCCTAAGTAGCTTACCACGACCACAATCAATAGTGGACTACTTCAAAGGGAAAACACGATTTGAAATCACATTGGACACTCCTAAAAAGATAATGAACTATTTGAATTTAGCCGACACCAAAATATCCAGTGTACTAAATTCCAATACGAATCCTATCCTTACTCAATTCGACAAAGTTTTCGGCAATTCTACAGCCGATATGTCAAATACAACTTTTGACGACTATGAGAATTGGGCAATGAAAATCATTCTCGAAAGGTACAAAGGTGATTTGAAATTACTGGAGCAAGATGTTAGGAGTAAATTCAATTCACGCAGTGGAGCAGCCAAACGAATGAAAAAGTTTGAGACTGTTTATCATGCAATGACAACAGCCTCAACTAGCGAAAGCCCTATTGAAAAGATACGTAATCTGTTACTTTGATGAGGCTTATGTATCAAAACAAAAAGCGTATCAATATAATCTATCAAAAGACATATTGATACACTCTATTTTGTGTCAGCTTAACCTAAAAGATTAAAGTGATATTCCGTAAATGAAATGTTATTCTCAAACAGATATATAGATTCATATCACCATGTAATCTTACATCTCAAAAAGCAATTATCAGAAGTTCGTGCGAATGTATTATAGATATACTGTTCACCAATATCCGTTATATACTCAACATCTGTTTCATACCAACTTTTCCCATCAGAAGATACGAATCCTGTAGACGGCATTGTAGCCTTATCTATGTAAGCCTTTCCATTCCATGCCTGAAATCTAGCAGAAAATTCAATTTCAGGGGTTCCAAGATTTACTAATGTCCATTTGTTCACTTTGGAATCATATACATAGATTTCTTTATAATATGAATCCTTATCTCTTTTAACGAACAAATACCCATTCGTGGAATGACAATCTATATATGTATTGTAGTTGTTAGAAGGAAGTTGAGGCATATCAACAAAAGTTTTGCCTCCATCTTTTGATACTAAGATTTTTCCTGTGTATCTGTTATATCCTTCATCATAATATAGTTCTGCACCATACAGATATGTATCGTCAGTATACAGAGCATAAAAAAGCTTACTTTCATTTGCTACGGAAGTCCAAGAACGACTGTTTTCATCATACACTTTCAATTCTGTAATATCTTCCCATTTATCAGAAGTATGATTATAAACTCTTCCAAAAGAATACGTAAAAACTTTTCCAGCACAACAAACAATATTTTCTGAATCAGAAGGTATCGGGAATGACTTCTTAAAATCTTTACTATCATTACTCCTGACATAATAACTATCTTCACCTAAAATAAATAGCTTATTAGAAGTCTTGAAAATATTTACACCATACTCAGGAAATACGGAAGCATACTTCCCTTCTAAATCCATCCTAACATTTGTCTGCTCAAAATTTTTGCCATCATATAAGAAAAGAACGCCATCAGTTCTTACTACATGGATATAATTTCCAAAATCCAATATAGCCGACACAGCAAAAGGACAATCAACTCTTTCCCAATCGCCCAAATTAGAATTTTCATCATCATCCCCGCAGGCAATAACAAGAGTACTACATAAGAATATATACAATATTTTTAAAAACCTCATCCTTTCTAAAATTTATAAACTACTCCAACATTGAAAACCGCTTGGTTGAAATCTTTGATTATTTGATATTTAAATTCAAAATTGAGACCCCATGTCTGATTAATATCATATTGGATACCCGCACCGATATTCATACCAAAACGCCCCTCTGTTACATTCAAACTTCCTCCATCATCTTCACCATCATCTTCAATATAACCACCCATATCTTCAATAGCATCTTCTATAGCTCCACCCAAATCGACTTTCCAAGATGAATATGTTAAACCAACCAAAGGATATACTTTAAACTTATCTGCTATTGGAAATAAATAATGTGCATCTACATTAATGTTCCAGTTACTCACAAAATCTTTCTTAAAGAAATAATCAAAAGAAGGAGCAAGACGAATTGCATCAGTTACGTTATACGCAAATTTAGCTCCTAAACCTACATTTTTGATTTCAGTTCCATAGCCCAACTGTAAGTTTACACTTTTTTCTCCCTTTTGTGCATAAGAACACAAAGACACTAAAGTCACAACAAGCAATAATACTTTTCTCATAATACATTAAGTTTTTAAATTAATACTATTCTAGTTATCATATATGATAACCATATCGCAAAAGTAATCACTTTCCTTTGTTATCACAAATGATAACTTAAAAAAGATGAATGAACAACAACTTTTTATTAAGATAGGTGATAAAATAAAGGAGTTAAGAGAATTAAAGAATCTTAGTCAGCAAGATTTAGCCGCTTTATGCAATTTTGAGAAATCGAATATGTCACGAATTGAAGCAGGTCGAAGCAATCTGACAATAAAGACATTATTCAAAATAAGTAATGCACTGAAAGTTCCATTGAAAGATTTAGTTAGTATTGACTAATTAATATCATCCTAAGTCTATCCCTTCTCTATGTAATATATTACGCAGTTTTGCAAGACTATCAAAATAATATATATTATTACTACCTATTTCAACATATCCTCGTAATATTTGCGATGTACTTTCCCTTTCCTTCACTAATTCAGCAACAGAAACATTTAATGCTGCTGCTATATTACGTATTGTAGACAGTTGCGTTTGTCCTTTAATAGCTCTTGTAAGCGATTCAGGAGTAATATTTAATTTAGCTGCTAATTCTTTCATTAATAACCCCTTTTCCTTGCAAATTCGCTTTACATTAATAGCCAAAACATCTTCCATACTTTTCTTTTTTTCGACAAACGTACTCAAAATATTCATAAGTATCAATATTTGCATCAATAATTATCATATAATATCAATTTTATTTTGTTTTTATTGATATTATACGTATATTTGCATCATAAATAATGATATTATAAATCAATTTTAGAGGATAATATGAAAAAAGTAGTAATATTTGCGAGAGTATCAAGTAGCAACGGAACACAAGACTATGAGCGTCAAATAAATGATTTGCAGACATTAGCCGCAACAAACAACTGGATAGTTGAGGCAGTATTTGCAGAGAAAGTATCTGGAGCCAAAAAGAACACAGAACGCACAGAGTTGATGAATATGATAGACTATATCAACTCACACAAGATAAACAAAGTATTAGTAACCGAACTATCTAGGTTGGGGCGTGACACCTTGCAAGTACTACAAGCCATAGAAATATTGAATCAAAATAAAGTTTCAGTATTCATTCAAAATTACAATATTGAAACACTTACTCCAAATGGAGAAATTAACCCTATGAGCCAGTTTCTTATCACTATACTTGCAGAAGTGGCACGCATGGAACGTAAAACCATTCGTGAACGTGTTGCAAGTGGTTATCAAAACTTTCGCAATAACGGTGGTAAAGTAGGACGGAAAGTAGGATACAGCAAAAGTGATGAAATCATGAAAGAAGAATACGCAGAGGAATTAAGACTACTGAAAAAAGGCTATTCATTGAGAAATACCTCAAAACTGACGAAAACAAGTATCAACACATTAAGAAAAATAAAAACGCTTATGTAAGAGGGATAATAATAGCCTTATCCATGAGTGTACCTTGTTCTTATATAGATTAAGAGAGGTGGGATAAACTAATTTGTATACATTCAAGAAGAAATGTCGGTCTATTCTGATGAGGCTAAAATACAAAAATAACTGCCAATGAGCAGACGGTAATATCTTAATTAAATGATTACATTAGAAAAATGTAAGCAAATACTAAACCAAGAATATGAAAAATTCAGCAATGAAGAAATAAAGTTACTAAGAGAATATCTATATCTATTAGCAGAGCTACAAATAGAAAGTGGAGAAGAATACAAAAAAGAATAAACAAAATTATGAATGTTATAATATATTGCAGAGTAAGTTCTGATGAACAAACATTAGGAGCTAGTTTAGACGTACAAGAAGAACGCCTACGAAAGTATTGTAACCAAATGGGATATAACATTATTGATAATATCCCATACAGAGAGGATGAGAGTGCAAAAACTTTTGAAAAACGCCCCGTTATACAAGGAATAATGAATTATATACGTAAAAACAAAGGTAGAGTAAACAAATTACTATTCTTGCGGTGGGATAGATATTCACGAGACATTATCAGTGCCAGTGAGAACCTAAAAGAATTACTTAAATTGGGAGTTGAACCAAATGCAATCGAAGCACCTTTAGACTTCAATTCAGACACTTGGCCCCTTTTATTGGGAGTACACATAGGCTCGGCACAATGCGACAACATCAAGAGGTCAAAAGCCACAATGGACGGTATTCATGGAACATTGGCAAAAGGAAAATGTGCTAATAAAGCACCAAGAGGGTATAAGAATGTACGTATTAGCAAACATGAAACCCATGTAGAAATAGATACCAATACAGCACCATTTATACAAGCCATGTTTAAAGAAGTGGCTAAAGGTATTGAAACATCTTGCTATATACGTAGGAAATTTGCAAGAAAAGGATATAATATACCTGAAAGTTCATTTCTTGAAATGTTGCGTAATAAATTCTACATTGGCAAAATACGTGTGCCAGCATACAAAGGAGAACCCGAATATTATGTAAACGGTGAACATGAAGCAATTATAGACGAAGAAACATTCTATAAAGTTCAAGAGATTTTGGACGGTAAAAGAAAGAAAACACCCAAACTATCCAAAGCCATAAATCCCGATTTGTATTTGCGGAAGTTTTTAATCTGTCCCGTATGTGGTTGTGCCCTAACTGGTGCAACAAGTTCGGGCAATGGTGGCAAATACACCTATTATTTTTGCTGCAACAATCAAAAGCATATAAGAATGAGAGCAGAAGATGTCAATGAACAATTCGCTCGATACACAGCCCAATTAAAGCCTAATAAAGAGGCATTGGACTTGTATAATGAAATCCTAAAAGATTTGCAAAATGAACGGAAAGGTGAATCCAAAAAAGAAGTATCATCACTGCAAAACGAACTGTCAGCAATTCAAAAACGCATCAACAGCATTGAAGACAAATATCTGGATGGAGATTTAACCAAAGAACAATATAACAGAATGTTGGAAAGATACACAAAAGAAGCCTCAACCATACAACAACAAGTTGAAATGCGTGAGAACCCTAACCGTAGTAATATCGAACCAAAACTAAACTACTCTATCAATCTGATAAACAATATAGATAGCTATATAAGAAATGCGTCTGTAGGGGTGAAAATTAAGCTGATAAGTTCGATGTTTCCTGAAAAAATCGAATTTGACGGAAAAACATATCGAACCAATTCTTATAACAAAGTGCTTGATTTAATCTATCAGCAAACCAACGAGTTACGAGGAGTAGAAAAGAAAAACGGAGAGAGTTTTTCAACTTTCTCCGCTTCAGTACCCAGACCCGGGGTCGAACCGGGATGGAAGTGAATCCACTGGTGTTTGAGACCAGCGCGTCTACCGATTCCGCCATCTGGGCATACTTGATTTCTCAATTGCGGTGCAAAGATACAACATTATTTTGAATCTGCAATAGTTTGGTAGAAAAAAGGAGAAAAAAATAATAAAACATATCTCAAACACTTCTATATTCAGAGAATAAACCGTACATTAGCAGAAACTTTTAAATAGAGTCTCTGTTATGACAAACAAGGATAATTATTGCGTGATTATGGGTGGCGGTATTGGAAGCCGCTTCTGGCCGTTTAGCCGCAAAACATTGCCTAAACAATTCTTAGATTTCTTCGGAACCGGTCGTTCACTCTTACAACAAACGTTTGATCGTTTCCAAAAGGTAATACCAACAGAAAATATTCTTATCGTTACCAATGCAATGTATGCAGACTTAGTTAAAAAGCAGCTACCCGAAGTAAACGAAAAACAAATACTGCTAGAACCTGCACGAAGAAATACCGCTCCATGTATAGCTTGGGCCTCCTATCACATCAGGGCACTGAATCCAAATGCCAATATAGTAGTGGCCCCCTCAGACCACCTTATTTTAAAGGAAGATGAATTTCTTGCCGCTATCGAAAAAGGACTGGATTTTGTCTCACACTCTGAAAAGCTACTGACACTAGGAATTAAGCCTAATCGACCGGAAACCGGATACGGATATATACAAATCGCCGAGCCTGCCGGAGATAACTTCTACAAAGTAAAAACATTCACCGAGAAACCAGAACTGGAATTAGCTAAAGTATTTGTAGAAAGTGGAGAATTTTATTGGAATTCCGGACTGTTCATGTGGAATGTAAATAGCATTATCAAAGCAAGTGAGTCCTTATTGCCCGAGCTGACTTCTAAACTGGCGCCCGGAAAGGAAATTTATGCCACTGATGGAGAAAAAGCATTTATTGAAGAAAATTTCCCAGCATGCCCTAATGTGTCCATCGATTTCGGCATTATGGAGAAAGCAGATAATGTATATGTGTCATTAGGAGATTTTGGCTGGTCTGATCTTGGAACCTGGGGATCACTTTATGATTTATCAGACAGAGACCAAGAAGGTAACGTCAGTTTAAAATGTCATTCACTTTTATATAACAGCAAAAGCAATATGGTAGTATTACCGAAAGGAAAACTCGCTGTAATTGACGGGTTGGAAGGATACCTGATAGCGGAATCCGAAAACGTCTTACTTATTTGCCGTAAAGACGAAGAACATTCCATCCGCAAATATGTCAATGACGCCCAAATTCAACTGGGCGATGACTATATTTAATTTAATAAATAAGGCAACTTCTTCATTACGAATCAGTTGCCTTATATTCTATATTTAAGGAATATCCCTAAAAAAGCTTGCAATACTTTGAGTACACGTTATACTCTCATAAATCAAAATCTGTAAGAGGTTCCCACCGAGAATGACGCATGAACAGGAGTCAAATCTCCACCCGACCATATATCTTTAGTGTATAGTCGCAAACGAGGTTCGGCAAAAACACCGAATCCCTTAAGCAATTTATAATAAAAATGTACGCCGCCCTCCGCACCAATATTCGTTTTATTAGGCTCTTTTCCGAATGACAACACAGGACCTGCAAACAACTCGACACCAAATTTACGGTCCGGATTATAACCTCCCATAAAATGAGTCACATCAAAGAGATAATCTGCCGATAAACTAATCAACTTACGGGCATCCGATCCATTCTTTCCCGGCAAAGCAACATAATCCAAGCCTATCCGTGCACCGGAACAAGGGAAGAACTGCCGTCCCCCAGACACTCCTATTAAAACTCCAAGACTGGAACCGTCATCTAATTTCACCCGATGAATAGGCATATTTCCACCTACATTCCATGAGGCAAAATAATAAGGTTCGAATTCACTTCTGCGAGCAGCCAGCTCTTTCAACGTCTTACCACCTGCACGACGGAATTCCAGTCCGACCTGCACACTCATCACATTATCTGCCGTAGAGATGCGAGGCCCCACATAATTATCAATAACGTTGACATCTCTGTAAGAATAAGGAATACGAGAGAAACGAGGTTCTATAAATAATGCCGTATGATCGGAGAAGTAATATTTACATTGCAGCCCTGCCGTCACACCGGCATATGCAGCACCTGCCGCACTAACCTTTATATTTTCATTTTGCCTCCGTACCTTACCTAGTTCCAGACCTAACATCGGAACAATTCCCCAACGTTGTTCATTATCATGCTGCCAGAAAGAAAGAAGATTCAACATACTCTCTATCCGGACTCCTCCTTGCATCGTTCGCTTGTCAGCAAGAGTTCCATCTTCACGCGCAGCCTGCCCCCAACTACTTATACCTGCAAAACCGGAGAAACGTAATCCCCAGAAAGGTAGAAACCATTTACCGGCAGATACACTCATAGTAGGCCCTACCGAAGCTAAAGCCCCCATAGAACGTCCCGAGCCACTCAGGAACTGAAAGCCGACCCCTCCACTGATGAAAGTATTTCCCCAGAATGTTCCATCACCAAAACCGCTTTCTAACAATCTCTTACGATAAGAAGGGCTGAATCGATACGAAGTACCCACCGCAAAAGAGAGCTGTAAAGGAGTTCCCTTACCCTCACGCGAATTGATATAACGTTGCGTATACAGTCGCAATTTAGACTCAGCAAAAACATCAAATTGCTCACCTAGCCTCCAATAAGGACGTACACCGCCTTCTCCTCCCAAATAGGTCTTTCCCGGTTCAAAGCGATGGGTAATGACCGGACCGGCAAAAACTTCCGTACCAAACTTACGTTCCGGATCATAACCGATTACCCAATTGGATATATCAAACATATAATCCAAAGAAAGGCTCGTAAAAGTGTAACGGTCAACCTTAGCATCCGCCAAACGGGTAGCCGCATTGTTGAAGTCAAGTCCTAAACGGAATCCGGAAAGCGGACTAAACTGCCGTCCGACCGCAGCTCCGGTAATGAAACCCGGACGGCGTGAAGTAGGCCGGTTCAACTGTTGCGGCATTGTCATGCCGACAGCATAAGAAGTATAATAATAAGGAGTAAAATCTCCCCTAAGTTTGACAAACTGCTGCCATTGCGGACGAGTAGGACGACGCAATTCGACCCCTACACTAATATTCATCAGCTTATCCATAAAAGAATACTCATTCACTTTTCCGGAAATCGTCTTCTCTGTAAAGGTATAAGGTACGAAGGACATACGTGGTTCTACGAAGAAAGCCAAGTTCTCTATCGGATAATACTTAAACTGTACTCCACCTGTCCATCCCGTATATGTTTTAGAAATAACCTCCTGCTCATCCTGTTTCTTCATCATCCCCAACTCGACACCGAACATCGGGACAACTCCCCACCGCATAGAACGCGCTTCTTTCTTGAACAACACAAAAGGATTCAACATCACTTCTGCCCGTCCGCCTCCATACAGAGTCATTCTGTCCATACCTGCCTTTTGATTCTCTTTCCACGCATCATACGATCCGAATGCAGATAAGCGGAAACCAAACAGATCCAAAAACCATTTACCTACGGACACATTAAAAACAGGTCCTGTAGAGCCCAGCAGTCCTTGTTCCCTGGCCAATGAGGAATTTTGCGCTTGAAGTCCCATAGCCGCACTGATGAAAGTATTGTCCAAGAAGTTCTCCTCTCCTGCTTCCGTACTTCCACGCTGCTTGAAGGTACCTAAACGATAATTCATCCCCACACGGGCATTAAATCCCAGATCATATCCGTGCCAGTTATTTTCTCCGGAGATATCGATATTATCGGTATAAAAGGAGATTGCCGGTTCTACAAACACGTCCAGACGCGTGCCGGTGGCCAACTTCATCTGTAAACCTAGATGGAAATCGCCCGCTCTTTTTTTCTCTCCAGCCAAAGAAGCGAGATGTACACCCAGCCCTTCAACCGTAGAAATCTCGAACATACGATAAGGATTATATCCGGCAAAAGCCGTACTAAGATTGAATATATGATCTATACCGAACGAATAATTGCTCCATTTTTCATTATCACTCTGGCGACTGGCGCTTTGCCATGTTCCATAGAGTCGCATTCCGTTTTTAGAAGAAAAGAATTTAGTTGCAGACAGTCCGATTTCCGGTCCGCTGGAAAGATTCATATCCCCTTGTGGAATAATACGGTTGTAACCACCCCAAAAACCGAAGAAGAAGTTATCAAGAAACTTTTTATTGTTGAACTCCATCCCTTTAGGCTGATAACGTTTCTGCATTGAATACTTCATTGCATTGAACTTCACACGATAGGCTGTATCGGCCTGGCTTCTTCGTTGCATTGCGGAATCCTGAGCAGCTGCTGCATCTCGCATCTTTGCAATGGAATCTTGCTGCTGGGCAAGTACGCCGCCCGCAAATATTCCACAACAAATACACGTCAATATATATCTTTTCATCACCATTATTTATCTATTTAAGCTATTCATTTCCTCCCGTAGTCATTGCATCTTCATACCCCATCTTAGCATATTTGAAACAGTCTTCACTGATATCTCCATCCCATTCGGCTATTGAGATATAACTGCTGTCCTTCTTGAAACAGTTTGTCAACGCCTCTTCTGCCTGCATGGCATAAAAGTCTCCTTTACGACAATATAACACCGCTTTCAGATACATCGTCTTCGGATCGTCTGCGGGTAAATCCTCCAATGCTTTCTCCGCTTTTTCATTCCATGCGTGTGTCTTCATCGCCAGACACATCACGACATTATTGAGAGGAGAACTATTCTTGACCAATTCAAATGTTTCCAGACGACGGGCTATTTCCGCATCATTCAATCCGCTGGTCACTTTATAATATCCTCCCAAGCAGAACGCAAATGCCTTTATCTTCTTGTTCTTCTCATTGTCGGGCAGCAATTGTGCCAAACGACTGGCCTCCGAGAAATCTCCCTTCTTCAAATACATGGCAAGTTGATTGGCTACCACCTCCTCAACATTATCAATACCAATCACACGTCCGTCAAACGTACGCTCCACATTACAGCCTCTCACTGAGAAATCAATTAACGGCTTCAATACTTCCGTATCCACCGTATCGCGTTTCAAGTAAGCCACCGCTAAATTATTAGCAGCCAGCACCCACGGTTTTCCACCCGTCAATTCTTGAGAATAGTGATATGCACGGCGATACAGCTCCTCCAATTCCTTAGGATCTTTCACCATATTGAATAAGTGCCAGTATTCATACAAAGCAAAATTCTTTTTTCCCGAATGATAATCAGGATCATTCCGGTAACGATTCAATATTTCCTCCTTCGTCAAGGCACGATAAATTTCTGCGGTATATTCGCACTTCATTGAACGCAATTTGGGAAGATGGCTTTTTATAATAGTACTATAATATGGTAAAGCAGCTACTTGCCGAAATTGCTGGTCTTGGTTCTTCGGGTATTTCTCTACAATTTCGCGAATAGCGACAGCCTCCGCAGCCAGCGTATCTTGCTCCAGCAAATCCGCTACCTCCAACCAAGTAGCAACTCGCGAATCATTAGGTGTATAAGTATACAAACGTTGCATCGTATGAGCCGGAATAACAGAGTACACCAACGAACGTGCATACGCCAGACGACGTTGCGACAAAGCCATATTAGACGCATAAGAACCTTCCGGTGACGAAACGCTATACAAATGAAGCTCTTTCAAAGTAGAACTTTCGCCATTTACCACCTCCAACAGTTTCGCTTTCAGTTTATTCAACTGTACTTCATTATTAGGATCTTCAGGATCCAATTCCGCCTTCCCCAGTAAGAAGCTCAAAGAAATGTCTTCCACACCGGTACGGCGTTCAACTTTCGGTTTTTCTTCATATTTCTTAGGGTCCAGTTCATACTGGTCGAGCGAATATTCGAGGAAACGTAACGGACGTCTGGGGCTACGAGTAGAGAGCTCCAACAAGCGTTCGTAATAAGGACGCGTATAATCTTCCATCTGCATAAGAGCCAGCACTTGGAAGTTATCTTGCGCATTGGATAGTTTGATTGTATCATTCCACATATAGGAAGCCTTCTCCGCTGAGAGGGGTTCGTTTTCAATGATAAAAGCGTCCAGCGAATCCCGGGTTATATCATATCCCATACGACGGTCCTGAGTCAGATAATATTGCGAACCATCGTATACACGAGGCAGACGATACATTTCAACTTTCTTTCCTTTACTATTATTTATCACGTATGGCTGTACGATCATTCGGGCATTGTCCTTTCCAATACGTGGAGGAACTGCAACTTTCGCTCCGTTCAAAATAATCATATCTCCATACTGATCAGGCGTTTCGGGCATGGACGTAACCTCCGTACGTTGCCCCACAACGGTTACCTGACTAATCATGTGTCCCATATCTACATACGTAGTAATCTCCCGTCGACCACTGATTGCTTCAAATACAGCGGGCGCCGTACTTACTTTGATAACCAATGAACCGGTCTCCGGTAAAGTAATCTGATAAGCTCCCGTCGCATCGGGTACTTCGTACATGGCTGAAAGGGTCAAACTGATATTGTCTTTGTTCAGTGCCGCTTCCATATCTTTTCCTTCTTGAACGGTATTGAAATAATAAATCTTTATGTCACCAATAGAAGAAATATCAAACGGGACAGGTTTGCGTTTCTTCTCGGATGCTTCTTTGTCCAAAATACGTCCCATCACTAATTTGGGAGCTTGCGCATTCAACTGAACACAAGTAGCTAAATAACATATCAATAGAAAAGCTATTCTCATAGCTCCGTTCACCCTTATCAAATTTACTTTCATATCTACAATCTCACTTTCTAACTATCTAATAATATAAGAAATAGAAACCGCTAACTTGGCTGGAAACAATTTATATCCATGCGCATTCGTCTTTCCCGGATTATTTATCAGATAATCCTCAAAATTATCATTCTCATAGTATTGTTGATGCCAGAAACAAACGGCTCCGAAACCTGCCGAAAATTCAAGGTTCAAGCGTTTTCCCAATACCATTGAATATCCCATCGTTATACCAATACCTATGGCATCTCCATCGTAAATATGTTTTCCCAGATGCATATCATAGCTCGCACCTAAAGCGGATATACCGATGTATTCACGCACCATAGGACGTCCGTTAAACCAATATCGATACTCCGGCTGTACTCCGATAAGCTTGATATCTGTCCCCCAAGGTTTGTATCCTCCATAGAAACTTAAATCAACACTGGAGCGTTCTCCCACTACAAGTTCACATCCTAAGTTAGGCACTCCTGCCAAAAGTGACAAGCCATTGGTTTTCACTGCTATTTGCTGGGCGCACATCTCTTGTGCTCCAGCTCCAAGCAGCAAAATAAAGAAGAACAGATATTTTACGATTCGTGTCATGTCGTTATTATAACTTTACATCTTTATCAATAGTCGTATTGCTATCCCATGAATTTACATCGACTGCAGATGAGATGGATGCATCTTTTGGCAAGAATTTAACATTCATATTTGTTATTTCTCCTTGCCGTACCGGAATTGTATAACCGGAATATTGATCATAAATAGTATATTTCTTAACCTCTCCAGCTCCGCTTCTCATAACACAAGTCACTTCTTTTATCAGCGTCTGAGTATGAGGAAACATAAAACGAGCTGCCGGTTCACCTGGTATATTCCATGCGACAGAACCATCCACGACTTTATATGTAGAAGTAAATTGCTCTGTTGTAAATGACATACTTCCATTGGCAATTGCCATCCAACCTTTTTTACCGGAAATACAAGTTATTGTAACAGACTCTACAGTATAATTCTTATTAAGAACAGCCATACTCGTCGTATAGAACTTAAAATCCACTCTACCAAAGGCATGTTGAAACTCCAAAGTAATTGGATTGAGTCCCCATTCTGAATATCGAACGAATTTTTCACCTGTATAAAGATAGTCTATTGTATTAGCCATATTGTCAGTATCTAGTTGCCATGGAACAGCCCACTGAGAAGCTCCGGCAATTTCACGATATTCCGCCTTGTCCGTATAAGGATAATACCCATACAAATATAAAGCAGGATTTGCTCGTGATGGATATGTAGCCTGAAATTCCGATTGTAATTCGTCATACCCAGAAACATAGGTATATCGACCATTAAACAAATATTTTTGAAAATCGGATTCAAATTTACAATCACGCAAATTACATGATTCATTCTTCCCTCCATCAACTCCCGGTATTCCATAAATTCCAATTTGAGAGTTGTTCTCAAAAGAGCTCAATGGCGCACGAGTCGAACTTCTAGTAGGATCAACGTCAACCACGATAGACGAAAGAACATCGGAGCTGAATTTCAATTCAGCCCCTCCATTCATTATATCATCAGATTGAGGTGTACCCTCATCATTATCTTTACTACAAGATGTCAGTAAAAATAATATAACCGATACACCTAATATCCATTTATTCATAAACACTTTTTTAATGTTTAATTGACCTCTTGAGTTATATCCTCTCCGGTTTCCCACTTACCCAATGTAGCATGAACCTGGACTATCTGTAATCCATACACTGTCAAAGTGACTTTATATTGGGTATTAGGAGCGAAATCGACTTTACTGTTAATTTTCACAATACCCTTTTCTGGTTTTCCAGTAGGAGTGTTATTCTCGTCGAGGGCTACCAAAGTAACTTCCAACTCATATTCTTTTGTTTTTGAAGGCATTAACAGCACTGTTCCCAATGCTTTTTCTTGGCCAAGTTCAGGAACAACAATCGTATCAAAAGAAGGAGTATCTCCATTATACAAAGACAACTCACCTGTTGCACCAGACTCTGTCAAGGTTCCAGCACCATCTCCCACAACTGTTAAATTAGCCGCAGTAGGAACATTCAAGACTTTTATATCTTGAACAGCAACAGGGACAGGTTTTCCTCCCCCTTCAATTCCTTTTTGAACTACAAAGTTTAATCTAGTCAAGCAATGTTGAAATTTCAAATCAGGAACAGGTGCGTCAACCACTTTACGAAAATATAATGCATTATAACCTGAGTATGTAACACCATCGACCATCTTATCTTCACAAACTGCACTTCCCCACATAATATCAGTCTTACCATCAATTGTATATGGACAAGAAATCGACCTCCTAGCAGCAACAGCAGTTCTAACGACCGGATAACAAGAATAGAAACTATAATTAACTTTAGAACTCATCGGATAGTAATAAGGGCCATTATCAAAAGTCACATCTCCACCACTTGCAACCGTAGCAGTCACAGGATCAGTTTGCCCAAATATATGAGAACTAACCAAGTTCCATTCTGCAGTTTCTGAACGATCTACTCCCCAAATTCCAATTTGTTCACCGTTCCAGGTATCCCCAAGAGCTGCTCTAGTATTATTATACTGTTGCACTGCACTCACCGTAGTTGCCTTTCCGAAAGCTATTTCGACTTCACTATTATCTACCGGTTCTACTGGAGTATTATTTCCTTTTTTTTCGTCAAAACCTTCACCACTTGAACAGCCTGCGAAAACAGCGGCCATTGCCATTACATATAAAAGATTCTTTTTCATATTCATTACTTATTTTACATCATTTGAAAAATCATTATCAGGATCGAACACGATACTTCCTCCATCTTTCCATTCGCCCAATTTAGCAGTAAGAGTTATCTCAGTTAAGCCATGTACCTGAATAGTTACATCGTAAGATTTAGAAGCTTCAAATATTGTGGGAGTCGGTTCACCTTTAGGAGGAGCAACTTTAGCAATGTCCAAATTCAACTTATAAGTATTTTCACGTTGAGTTAAATCTGTTATTATCTTACCATTTTTATTATAATATTGTACAACATCCACTTCAAGGGCATACGATGTTACACCCGGTTCAACCAACAAAGCTTCTCCTACGGGAGTCGCATTTGCAGCACCAGTTGCAGACGCATGGTATTTTCCGATAGTACCTTTGAAATCTTTTATATCCTCAGTCAGGTCAGCCTCTGTGAAAGTAATGTCTGCGTCCAATGCCTGCATAACACCTTGCATATTTCTCTCTTTCAGATATAAGAAAGGGAGAGTCTCCGGTGTAAATTGGTCAAAAACAGCCCCCTTATCAGTATCTGTTACATAAGCAAAAACCAATTTACCTGTATTTCTTGATTTAACACGAATACTCTTTACATATACATTTTCCGGACCTTGATCGCCCATACCTTGTATATTAAAAGTTAAACGAGTCAATAAGTGTTCAAATGTCATTGCTGGTTGATATCCTTTACGAGCAGTATATGCACTATATGCTTTATACTTGTCATCGCCAAGTGCAGCCTCCTGTTCTGTTGACAATTTTGCTTTAGCAATCATAAGATCCTGAGAGCCATCAATTGTAAAGTTTGCATATAATGTATTTGTTCCTGTTTCATAAGTTGGATTTGCTCCCAATGCATCATCTGCATAGTAACCAAAGAAATCATAAGCACCACTACGAGGGAAATATAAAGTCTGATCATTTTCCCATTTAACTACGGTTTCATTGTCACTGGCAGCAATACCAATCTTATCAAAAAAAGTCTTATCACCTGTAATTTTATCACCATAAGTTTCACCAGTAGTTGCGTCTTTTTGGAATGCAAAAATATGCAATCTTTGACCACTCCAAACATTAGCGTCACCTTTCCCACCAACAGTACCTGCACTTCTTGTCGAAGCCTCAACAGAAGCTGAAGGAGCCACAGCCGACAATAGAATAGGAGCTGCATCAGTACCTCCATTTACAGAATCATCTTGAGGTAAACCATCATTCTCACCCTGTGAACAAGACGCCAACACTCCGGCTGTCATCATTGCATAAAGAAGAAATCGTTTCATAAATAATACAATTTAAATTAATAAATATATTTGAATTTCACATTTTATTTATCTTCAAATTTCCCATCCGGATCTAATATAGTTTCTCCACCCGGTGTCCATTTACCGATTTCAACATTAGGTTTAATATCAGATAAACTATTAATTGTTAAATAGATTACATACGCACCACCTGCTACAAAACCAACTCCTCCACCAGGCTCCAAATCAACATCTACAAATCCATGTCCCGGGTCACTCGACTTATCTTCATCCAAAAAGATACGTGCCGAATAAGTAGTAGCAGGCGCTAATAACAAGCTGGCACCGCTATTATCATTCTCATCTTCTTTTCCTAAAAAAGAAGGCTTCTTTTTATCTTCCGCACTTAACTCTGAATACTTCTTGCAGTCAATTACCCGACACCATCCGTCACTCCCTATCTCCTCACCATTCTTTTTCAACAAGTACAGATAGTCTTCACTATTCGCATAAGCCTCCTCCGACGCGTAGTCTTCTCTATTAAAAGATAGCCCTACATGAGGTTTTCCTGCATCATCCGCATCTATATCATTGACAGCAACGGTAAAACGTCCCCGAACTTTAGATTTTACACTAACCTTTTTTACAACCAAACTTTCATTGATAGAAGGTACACTTCCACCCTCCTCCGGACGGCAGATTACAAATCGCAGACGTACCAAATGGTGCTGAAAACTAAACACTGGATTCAAACCATGACTAGCAGAATAGGCGCTATATGCACGGTCCATGATTTTTTGTTTATAGGGATTATTTGCATATTTATCTTCCTGCAATTTGGGATTGGCCACAGAAGACATAAAATCCCTACGCCCATCCAACTCTACATCATAATAAATACGATTCTTCTCCCGAACGCATTGAAGTTGTGTTAAATCCAAATCATCCAGATAATAAGCAAAGAAGTTATACGACCAATCCGTATGCTTCATATTATAGTAAATATCCTGTGAGCCTGTTTTATCATCAGGAAAGAATGGCATTAAGTTCGAATTATCAACCTTTACCCGAACCTCTTTCCCATGGCTGGAGGATTGTCCCCCATCTTCCGAAAGTCTGTTTGCATCCAATAAACAAATGTCTTCATTTGCCTCACTCCAACGAACAGACAAATCGGTTTCTACATTCTTATTAAATGCATAAACGTAGAACTTCGCATTCTTCCAAAATTCTAAATTTGTTCCACTCTCGACAGCTCCACTTCCACGCGTCAATATATCAAAGCTCGATACACCAAAACCTAAAACGATAGGAATATTCTCCGTCAAAGGTGCATCGTCATCTTCCGGTAACTCGCCCACATACGTACCTCTGGAACAACCGCACAGCAGCAACATACAAAGTCCTACCCACAAGACCTGTCTTACGCCTATATATGTTTGACCTCTTTCCATCATACTTTTATATATCCACATGAATCTCATTCGTTACATCGTCCCAGCCTATTACTCCATCACTACCTGCTCCACCTTGTGCACCGGAAGGAGTGATACGTAAATGGACATCAATAGTCAATTCACCGCTATCTTTCAGTCTCCTTCGCTCATTCACCTGTCCGGTTTCTTCGGTCAAGCCTAATTCCTTGATCTTTCTGGAAAGATTGGCTATACCGTTAGAAATAAATTCTTTTGTTCCGGTCTTCACTGAAAGAGCCAGACAGCAAACTCCTGGTCCCATAATCGCATAATTATCCATACCACCGACTAAACCGAACACATCCATAGAGGCAGTACATTTCAAGGTGGTGCATTTCTTGCCACTTTCTTCCGTTATAGTTTCTCCAGTAGTAGGAACAGGCACTTTCACAATCACCCTTTTCAAAGATGAAGTATTCAACAATCCGGTAGAAAGAGAAATTTCCGGTACAATTCCAGACATTTCGACAAAAATATATTTGATATCTTCCGGTTTCAGCTGTTGTTTATCTTCACCCTCTCCATCCTCTACCAAGTCCAGGTAAAAGTTAATATCAATATGCTGAGTTAAAGAGGTGAAATTGAATGGTTGTTCATAATTATTCCCCGCATTCAGTTCCAGATAATCACAACGGGAAATGATTAATCTACGACCTGCCTCCCATACATGTTCAATGCCGGGATTCAAATCCTTCCATGTATCATGAACAATATCCGTAACACTCTCTAATGCATGATGACGCATTTTTACTTCTTTCATGTGAACAGCATCGTTTTCCTTGAATTCATCCAAATTATGCAATTCAACTCTCGTATCTTTCACTTCCTCCATGACGATATTATCATTCATGTCTTTTACAACATTCCCGTCCTCATCCTTCTTCTCTTTCTTCACCATCGGATATGCCGGATCAGTAAAAGCCATCATCACATATTCACCTCCAGGAAGCTTGATATCAGGCTGATACTCACTCTGAGGTTCGGACTGGTCATCGGGAGTCGTGATGTCGGTATTGTCGCGAGTGGTTGAGCCATCACCCGAAGTTTCAGTATTTCCGTCATCAGGAGTTATTGCCGTTTCTTCTTTGCTCTTCTCCACTTTAAAGTTTCCATCTTTATCTGTCTGATAAACTATATGGCGTGTATTCAAGATACGAGTAGCTACAAAATATAGTTTCTCAGGCGTTTCATCGGCAGATAAGCCCAGTTCATTCCAATTATATGTAACCGAGAACCCGTCCACCACGTGCGGATGTGTAGTTTCATCACACAGATCTACCTTTGTACAACCGACCAAAAGCAAGGAAGCCAATAGAATTTGATATATAACAGTCACTTTCATTACGCTTCACCTCCCTCATTAGTCGTTAGTGGCACGATTCCCTGATCTTTCAAAGATTGTGGTTCGACGGCCTGCGGTTCGGGCGAGTCAGACTTAGCAGGCTGTTTCTCCTGAGCAGGTTGCTGTTCCTCCGTTGATTGTTGTATATCAGGTGTTTCCACTACTTTCCCAGCTTGCTTCTTCTCTTCCTTTAAATTTTTCTTCTCCAACTTTTTCACTTGTTCCAAAGAATCTTTCATCAACTTATCTTGTCTCTTAAGTGAGTCCTTTATCTGATCCAAAGCTTCTTTTGCCAATCGTATAGAGTCTTTCTGCAACTCTTTCAGATGTTTCGCCCTATCCCGTGTTTCACTAATAGAATCACGCCTCAATTGCTTTTGACGCTTAGCTTCCGCACGCGCATTTATCTTATCATAATCAATTAGTTTATACTTGTTCTTGACAGAAGTAGAGAAACGATAAACAAAAGCTACCCGCAAATCACTGACAACCGGGAAAGGAACTAAATGACCTCCCTTGCTTTTTTCTGGTAAGCGAGGATAACAATTACTCTCAGCATCATGCTTATACGCATCATATTTAGTATATACAAATCCGACACTGGCACCTAACTCCAAATCAATGAAGTTCTGGCGATAACCATATAAAGGAATACTGAATCCACCGGATACACCCAAACCGTAAGCAGAACCTTGCATTCCTGTCGAACCAAATTTAAAATTATAATTAGCAACGTCAGCATACACTCCCCAATAATAGGCACGCCAATAACGAGGATGGAAACGTTTAATAGTGAACACTTCCTCTTTCATCCGTTGAAAGAAAGAAGCAGAATCCAGATGATGGAAGTTACGTTGAGTAGTACGGAAATATTTCCGGAACTCCATACGGGCATCAACCAAATTATATACAATGCTAGGTTTATAATTTTGAGAAGTATTCCAGTTGCCTTTGATACCGAGACTTAATGTGTAGTGTTTGTAAGGAGAGCCGAACAAATCGAATTCGGCAGTAACATTAGGTAACAATACAAGCCACTCGACAGCATTTGTTTTAAATGCCCATCGAGACTTAAAAGGCATGATGGAATCCTTATTTTCCACTGCCTTCTTACGCATAGAAGATTGAGCATAGCATTCTACCCCTAAAAAGGAAAAGAATAAAAACAACACACAAAATAGTAGTTTTATTCTAGAAATATGCCAAATCTTTTTGTGCTTACATATAAACGACACCGGCTTTCCTTGTACAAGGAAAGCACTATGCCCTTCGCCCTCATTTCCCATAACCTGCGTCTTACGCGTTTATTTTTGCTTATTTGTTCTACATTGTTCCCTAATACAATGCTAATCAGCAGCAAAAGTAGATTAAATATTACAAGATAACAAATATAAAACTAACTTTTTAATAAAACACAAAAAGAAAAAAGAAAAACAAAGTTTTTCAATCTTTCCATTAGCAGAAAGTAAACGAAAAAGAAGATGCTTGTATGACAAATAGAAAAAAGGAGACTTTCTTAAAGATAAAAGAATAATAGTAAAACAAGGTTGCAGGCAATCACTGCTCCGAAGCCTCCCAAAATCCAAGGACGAAGTTTACTTCTTTTCCCGGCAAAAAATAAGGCATAAAACATATTCACCAATATATTACTTACAATCGCCTGCATACTGCAAGCTGTAATAATCAGTACGGCAACGCTCCCCGTATTTTGCAATAAGTTCAAAATAAAAGGGGTTATATCGCTGAAACCGGATACAAAAGAGAGCAAATTCAATCCGCTTGTACCGGCGTAAACCAAAGTATAATGTGTCAAAACCGTAAATACGACAAATAATACAGCAAAGATCAACGCAACCTTAAATTCCAATGGATTGCTGCTATCATCCTCTTCCGACTCGACAGAAGTATCTTTAGGAAGTTTCTGCCGTGAATGAACAAACCAACCTACTATCGCGGATACCACTGACATTATCAACAGGTACGGATAAATAGAAAGAAAGATTTCCCTGCTAAAAATAAGTATCAGTATCATAAAACGCAAAAACATCATACTGACCGCCAATAACATGGCTGCGACGTACTCCGTAGCCTCTTGCTCCGAAGCTTTCCGACTTTTACGTGCAAGTACCGAAATAGTGGCTGTACTACTATACAACCCACCTATAATACCGGACACCAAAGTACCGGATTCATGAAACACATACCGCTTCAGCAAATAAGAGAGGTAGGAAATACCTGAGACGACCACTGTTGCCAACCAAATAGAATAAGGAGTCAGATTTATATCCGGAATCAGGTTTTTATGTGGAAGCATAGGTAATATAATACCACTAATAGCCAAAAACTTTGCCAACGTAATCATTTCATCATTTTTCATCCGCTGGGCAAATTCCGTAAAGGTATGCTTTAGTTCTGTAAGCAGAAGTACCGTCACAATCACCATGACATAAAACCAGGAAGGTTGGGTGGACACAATGGGAGCCAGACAATAGGTGATTAAGGCGATAATAATAGTCGTCACGCCAAAGACATGAAATTGAGCCTGCTTCACATAATAGTTCAGTCCCAGCAACAGTCCCAAAACAGCGCCTCCTCCCATAAACAAACGCATCCCCGTAGGGTCCAATATATAAAGAAGATAGCCTAATATACCGATGAAAGTAAATGTACGGTCAGTACCGAAAAGAGTTGTCTCCCCTTCACGCTTCAGACTGATACGGCGCTGTGAGAGTCCGATTAACAAAGAGAATAAGGTCACCAGAATAAAGGTAACCAATTCTCGTGGCACATAACCATATAACTGTTCCATATACTACCCTTTTTATTATAAGAACAAATATACGGTTTATTTGTTAACGTTCACCACATCTTATACGGTTTTTTCATTAGCTGGGAATTGTAATAACGTATATCGCCCGTCACTTCTTCACCGATAAAGTCCGGCTTCACAAAGACCTCATCTTCAGAAGCCAGCTCGACTTCCGCCACCACAAGCCCCTCATTCTCACCATAAAACTCGTCAACTTCAAATATATGCCTGCCGCTACGAACCAGATAACGGGTCTTGTCAATAATTCCCGGTTCACACAATTTCATCAGTTCTTCCGCCTCCGGCAAAGACAGTTCCTTTTCCCATTCATAACGACTTGTACCGGAAGCGTTGGAAGCCCCCTTGATAGTCAGGTATCCCTTATCATCCCGGATACGTATCCGGACAGTCCTTCCACGAGCACTGCTGATATATCCCTGCACAATACGACTTTTCGCAAATGCCAACGACTTATACTCTCCGATAACTAAAAATTTACGTTCTATTTCTTGTGCCATGCCACAAAAGTAATCATAAAAATCAGAACCTTGTCATAAATTCAATTACGATTTTATCCTGCTCCGATTCTTTCGGGATACCGTTTTTTTTATAGAAATACTTTTCGAAGTTCAAACGAAGGTCGGCAATGAAAGCTTTTGAAAGGCTAAGTGTGATCCCACCCGTGACACGATGGCGTGCATAATCGTTTATAACCAAGGCATTTGTCGTCTTATCTATTTTGCCGTCACTATGATCCGTCATCATGTCATAACGTGCAAGAAAAGAAATTTTATTGAATACTTTCTTCAAAGGTAAGTCGTAATTGACAAAGCTATTCACAGCGTGCACATCTTTAAACGTCTCATGCCCGTACATTTTATATAGATATTCCGCTTCAATATGAAAACGATTATTTTGATAGTAAATACCGGCATCATACATATTAATCCGTACGGATTCCGGCTTTATCATCTGGGTGCTGAGTGTTATATTCCAATTTTTGCCGGGCAATAACTGAGCTTTAACCGAGTAGTTCAATGTTTTATGCCATTCTTTCTGATTGGTAAGCCCCGAACCGTTAAATAATCCGGCCTCAAGAATAAACGGGAAGCCACTCGTATGTTTATAAGCAGTAGTGAACCCGACATCACGGACATTTCCTACTTGCTTGGCTATGAATGAACGATTGGCAAAATACTGTTGGTGAGGAGAACGATGAGCATCAATCGTAAAAGGTACCCGCATTTGCCCAATCGTGAAATTAAGATCTTTCATCGGGAAGACACGTGCATACGCATCCAGCATTTTAATAGAGCCCTCGTCAGAAAGGTCGATTTCCGCTTTATAAGCAACCAAAGGATGCACATTTCCCGAAACACTAAAGCGCGCGTTACGTACTTCAAAACGACTTTCCTCTGTTTCTGTCTGGAATTCGTATTTTCCCCGAATCGTTCCGTGAATCTCGGGCAAATAGTCTTTCCATTCCATCGTCTGCTTATCTAATTTTTTGCCATCTCCGGCGTCTTCTTTAGCCTGTCCGAAAGCTGTTGCCGCCAACAATAATGTTACGACTGTTGTTGTAATTCTACTCATTTCAGTTGTTTGCTACTTAATCCGCAGCAAAAGTACAACTGCAAGGATACACAAGAATGACAATCCGGTTACAGTAGTATTACAAAAAAAACTCACCACAGATTACACAAACCTGTGGTGAGATTATCAGCCGAAAAAGGAAAAGGCAATCAGCATAATCAGTGCCAAAATAATTAATGAGACAAACACTATTTTGACAACCTTCTGGGCCTGCTCTTCTTCCTTCTTACTAATCGCTACTTTTTTCTTACCCTTGCCCATAATAGTTAGCTTTAAAGTTCAACGCTAACAAAGTAAGGACAAATCTTTTAACTTTCCAAAAATAACAGTTGCTAATTTTGTATTTTATGATTCCTGTGAAGAGAATTCCATCAGATAAGCCTTAATAAAATCCTCTATCTTACCATCCATCACTCCGTTCACATCCGAAGTCTGATAGTTGGTACGATGATCTTTCACACGGCGGTCGTCAAATACATAACTTCGGATCTGCGAGCCCCATTCGATCTTCTTCTTTCCCGCTTCCACCTTCGCCTGTTCTGCCATACGGTGCTGCAACTCTTTATCATATAAGATAGAACGCAACTGGCGCATTGCATTTTCACGGTTCTTAGGCTGGTCGCGGGTTTCCGTATTTTCAATCAGAATCTCCTCTTCCTCACCTGTATAAGGATCTTTATATTGGTAACGCAGACGAACTCCGGATTCTACCTTGTTCACATTCTGACCACCGGCACCACCGCTTCGGAAGGTATCCCAAGAGATACGTGCCGTCTCAATATTCACCTCAATACTGTCGTCTACCAACGGGGTGACAAAGACAGAAGCAAAAGATGTCATACGTTTACCCTGCGCATTGTAAGGAGAGACACGTACCAGACGGTGCACACCATTTTCTCCTTTCAGATAACCGTAGGCAAAATCCCCTTCAATATTGATCGTACAGGTTTTGATTCCGGCCTCATCACCTTCCTGAAGGTTAGCAATAGTAGCCTTATAGCCATTTGTCTCAGCATAACGCAAATACATACGCATCAACATAGAAGCCCAATCCTGACTCTCCGTACCACCGGCACCGGAATTGATCTTCAACACACAATCCATTTGGTCGGCCTCATCACGAAGCATATTCTTGAGTTCGAGCGCTTCTACCGCCTCACGCGCTTTCGCATAAGCAGTATCCACATCTTCCTCTGTTACCAATTCCTCTTTATAGAAATCAAATGCCAGCTCAAGTTCATCTGCCAGCGTTTTGACCTCATTATAGCCGTCAATCCACTTTTGCAGGTCTTTCACCAACTTCATCTGGGCTTCAGCTTTCTTCTGGTCATCCCAAAATCCCGGAGCCTGCGTTCTTAACTGTTCTTCTTCGACTTGAATTTTCTTCCCGTCGACGTCAAAGATACCTCCTCAGCGCATCCGTGCGCTCTTTCACGTCTTTAAGTTGTTCAATAGTAATCATCTTCTTAAATTAGAAATTAAAAGTTATAAATTATAATCGTACACTTATCTCACAACGAATCTCAAGCCTGGCTCTCAACTCTCCTCGTACATCTTCTCAATCAGGTCTTTATAATTTTCAGAAACGACCGAACGTTTCAGTTTCAATGTATTGGTAAGCTCTCCACGCTCCATACTAAATGGTTCGGGAAGCAAGGTGAAACGTTTGATTTGCTCATAATGCGCAAACTGTTGTTGCAAGGTTTCTATCCGCGCACGGAACAGCCCTACAATCTTTGGATGTTGCAACAATTCACTCATATCCTTATACTCAATACCTTTTTCCTTCGCATACTCTTTCACATATCCATATACGGGGACAATCAAAGCAGAGACGAACTTACGCTGATCGGCAATAATAGCAATCTGATCAATATAACGGTCGATAACCAACTTTGTTTCCAAAGCCTGCGGAGCGATATATTTTCCATTCGAAGTTTTGAACAGGTCTTTAATACGCTCTGTCAGGAACAACTGACCATTCTTAAAATAGCCTGCATCGCCCGTATGGAACCATCCGTCCGGATCAATAGCAGCAGCCGTAGCTTCCGCTTTCTTATAATATCCTTTTGTAATGGTTTTACCTCGAAGAAGAATTTCATTATCCTCACCGATCTTCACTTCAACTCCCGGCAATACAACACCTACCGAACCGATATCATATCCCACCGGCAATGTGCAAGACACAGTAGCCGTAGACTCTGTCAGTCCATAACCGACAACCATATTAATGCCTACCGAATGGACAAACTCATTGATTTCATCAGGTACGGCAGCACCGGCAGTCGGAAAGAAATTCCCGTTTTCAATACCGATAGTCTTCTTCAGTAAAGAATAAATTGTCTTTTCGTAGAACCTATATTTCAATTGATTCATCACAGGAGGCGTCTTTCCTTTCCGCAGATAATCAAGATTGTGAATCTTACCAACCCGGATAGCATCCAACATCAATGCCTTCTTCATTCCTGTGGTCTCATTGATCTTCTCTTGTACTCCGGCATACACTTTTTCCCAGAAACGAGGAACGCTGCACATCAATGTCGGACGAATTTCCTTAATGGTTGTCTGTATATCCGCCGGACGGAGATTGATACAGATCTGTACCCCTTTATGGATACAGAGATAGCACCAAGCCTTTTCAAATACATGCGTTAATGGAAGGAAGTTCATAGAAACATCCTTATCCGACATCGTGGTCAAGCGGTCGTCATGAGTGCGAAACTGTTCCAAATAACAGGAATGATGAAGCATGACTCCTTTCGGTTCACCTGTTGTTCCAGACGTATAAAGGATATTAGCCAAATCATCATAAGAGGCACGTCCCGTACGCTCTTCCACCACATCATTGTGCGGAAGTCCTTCTCCCATCGCCATAAATTCATCAAAATAGATGGACGACACATCACGGGGGTCTTTTACGACCGAACGGTCAAAGATAATCAGTTGTTGCAGTGAGGTGCAAAAGCCAAAGATACTGAATGCAGCGTCGTATTGAAATTGCTCACCTACAAAAAGATAGCGTATTTGTGCGTCGTTGATAATGTATTGTGCTTGTGCCGGTGAACTGGTCGCATAAAATGGAATGGTCACAGCACGATTGGCGAATGCACCAAAATCTACATAAAACCATTCAGGCTTGTTTTGCGAAAAGATACCGATATTCTCTTGTTCTCCCACTCCCAACGCAACGAGCGCATTGGCAGCCTGCCTCACAGTTCCGGAGAATTGATTCCAGGTGATCGGAATCCATTGAGCTGTCTCATAGTCACGGTACCTTAAGGCTACCTTGTCGCCATACTTTTCAGCCTGACGATGGACTAAGACAGATAAATGATGATAAGTCATACTCTTTGTATTAGTAAATATGGTACAAAGGTATTAGTTTTATTTGAAACAATTGCGCAAAACGACTATCTTTGTGCAAATATTAAGTAATAGACAAAATATTTGCAGTATGAAATATGATATTCCGACTATGGCAGCAGAGGCTACAAGCCTTCTTAAGTCGTTAATCAGTATCCCTTCTCTTAGCCGGGAAGAGACTCAAGCCGCAGACTTCCTGCAAAATTATATTGAAATGGAAGGTATGCAGACCGGACGCAAGGGTAATAATGTATGGTGTTTTAGCCCTATGTTTGACCTGAAGAAGCCGACTATCCTGCTCAATTCCCACATAGATACCGTCAAACCTGTCAACGGCTGGCGGAAAGACCCGTTCACGCCACGTGAAGAGAACGGAAAATTGTATGGACTGGGAAGCAACGATGCAGGCGCAAGTGTTGTATCTCTATTACAGGTGTTTCTGCAACTATGTCGTACTTCACAGAGATATAATTTGATTTATCTTGCTTCCTGTGAAGAAGAAGTATCGGGCAAAGACGGAATTGAAAGTGTATTATCTGGACTCCCTCCCATTTCATTCGCCATCGTAGGCGAACCGACGGAGATGCAACCTGCCATTGCCGAAAAAGGGCTGATGGTATTGGACGTTACCGCCACAGGCAAGGCAGGACACGCCGCACGCAACGAGGGAGACAATGCCATTTATAAGGTATTGAATGATATTGCCTGGTTCCGCGACTATCGCTTTGATAAAGAATCGCAGTTACTAGGACCGGTAAAAATGAGTGTAACTGTAATTAATGCAGGTACTCAACACAACGTAGTTCCCGATAAGTGCACTTTCGTTGTTGATATCCGTAGCAACGAGCTTTACTCGAATGAAGATTTATTTGCTGAAATCAAGAAACATATCTCTTGCGAAGCCAAAGCCCGCTCGTTCCGTCTCAACTCCTCACGGATCGACGAGAAACATCCGTTTGTCCAAAAAGCAATAAAAATGGGGCGTGTCCCTTTCGGTTCCCCTACTCTATCCGACCAGGCATTGATGTCTTTTCCATCGGTAAAAATAGGACCGGGACGTTCTTCACGTTCACATACGGCAGAAGAGTATATTATGCTGAAAGAGATAGAAGAAGCTATCGGACTATATCTGGAATTATTAGACGGACTTCTGCTTTAATACAGAAGTCCGCTCGCTATACTCTAGTATCTTCAACTATCACTTTATCGATTGAGCCAAGGCTCCGGATTCAGTTTCTCCTTTTCACGACGCAGTTGGAAATGCAACACCGTCCGCCCATTATCCGTCCCATCCGAAAAGACCTGTCCGATGTGCTGTTTAGTTTTCACCGTATCACCGGACTTCACAGAAGCGGAAGACAGATTACAATAAACAGAAATATAATTCCCATGCCGGATAAGAACATTAAATAATCCGTTCAGTTGGAATACGGCCGCCACTTTTCCGTCAAAAATGGCACGCGCCTGAGCACCCGGCTTTCCTTGTATATCTATTCCTTTATTATCAAGTTTCACATTGCGTAGTCCCTCTACCGCATATTGCCCATAATGACTGGTGATGATATAAGCACCGGATATAGGCATAGGAAGCTTTCCACGATTGGCGGCAAAATTGCCGGATAGCTCCCGATCCGCCTTACTCATTGTATACACCTCCAAAGGCTTCGACTTCGTTTTCGCTCCGGTTCCAGCCGATTGCCCTTCCTTGCCTTGCGCCTTCCTGCGGGCTACCTCCTCACGACGGGCTTCCTCCTGTGCACGCTTACGGGCACGTTCAATCTCTTCCGCAATCAGCTTGTCAATACGGGCATTCAGTTGATTAGCCTCTCTCCGTTTCTTATTAATCTCATTCTGCAATCCTCTTTGTTTCTTTTGCAGATTGGCAACCAAAGTCCGTTTTTCTTTCTCCTGTGCTTCCAACTTCACTTTTTCACCTTCACGTTCTTTCAGCAAGTTCTCTTTGGCAGCCTTTACCTGCTGCCGTTCCGCCTTCTTTTTACGTATCTGTTCCTGTTTTTTCAAGATTTCTTCTCCTTGCAAACGCTGATAGGTAGCATATTCGCGAACATAACGCATACGGCGATAAGTTTGCCCCAAGTTCTTGGCAGAAAAAATAAACATCAGTTTTTCCTCTATCGATTTATTCTTATACAGGTATTGGACAGAAGCTTCATATTTCTTTTTCTTATCTCTCAAATCTCTTTCCAAGCTCCTCAATTGCCGTTGAAGAGAAGCCAACTCACGCTCGATAGCCTCTACATCATTGTTAATAGCCATGATATAACGTTTCCTCTCTTCAATCTGCCCGGTCAATGCCGCCAGACTATTCAACTGGCTACCTACATCTTTCTTTGTATTCTTCAATATCGTTTCCGACTCGGCAATCTGTTTTTGCAGCGCACCACGTTTGCTCTCCAACTCACGAATCAGTTTGTTCGATTGAGCGAAAAGCGGAACTGCCAGCCAAAGGCAACCGATAAGAATAACAAAGAAACGTTTCATCATAACAAAGCTACCAACATTTTTATTAATTCTTCCAAAGGAACTTGTCTGTACTTAGAACTCAACTCAGTCGGAGTCATTGAAAACTCTTTCGTGGAAAACTCATAAAGTTGCACCTTTGCTTTTTCCAACGAAGAAATTCCTATATCCTTTCCTGTCAGTTCTGTCTTTCCACCGGGTAAAGACGCATCTGTCAGTATCTTCTCCAAACGAGAGAACTCCGCATTTTTGGGTAATATACCCTTCAGCTCTTCTTTACTTGCACGAACAAATCTTCTGTTCATCCTGTCCACTAACAATACCTCCTCAGGAGTCATTTCGATACGTGCTACCTCTGTACGCAGAATAGGCATCAGCAAAGAGATTTGCACCCGCTCATGAGTTTTCATCCTCATGGTTCCTCCTACCGACAGGCTTCCTCCTTTTTTATCGGGAATAGTCAGTTGGAGCTTGGAAGCCAGATAACTGGATACAGGTGCCTTTGTCTCCGAAGTCACCAGGCGCTTCGAACTCTTACAACCAGCCAACACAACCACAACCAACAATAGATAAACTATTCTTTTCATTCTGCTATAAATTTCTTCTTTTCTATTTTCTGCTTCAATGTTTTCGACTCACTACCCATCTCCAATGCCTTCTTCCAATATCCCAGTGCGCCTTCCACATCACCCGTCATAAAATAAATATCCCCACAATGCTCCACTATCACATCACTTTTCCCTCCATCACTCTTCATTGCATTATCAATATAAATACGAGCCTCAGCATAGTTGCCTTTTTCAAAAAGAATCCAGGCATACGTATCGAGATAAGTCGAATTATTAGGTTCTGCCTTTACGGTCTTATAACTCATTTCCTCCGCTTTATCCAAATCACGCCGTTCCACAGACAGATAATAGGCATAATTATTCAACGCACCGATGTTGGAAGGGTTATATACCAAAGCTGAATCGTAGGCAGCATAAGCTTCCTTCATTTGCTTTTTGGTATGATAGATATCCCCCATAATTGAATGGAAATCCGAAATGACCTCTTTTCGGGTATCGGGTGTAATATGCTCTAATGCCCTGCTACAAATACTCAACACACTGTCTGTCTGCTCTGCCTGATGATAGGCAATAGCCAGATAATAATAAAGTTCCAATGCATCCGGAGTAGCTTCAATGCCCGGCTCGCAGACTTTTATAATCTGCTTGTAGTCTTCCTTTTTCACGGCAGCGCTGACCAACATCAAGCGGGCAGCCTTATTCGTGGGATCTAAATCAACCACCTGTTCCAATACAGGCACTGCTTCCGGTTCCATATTCTTCGACAATAGATACTGTGCATAAAGCATGGGAATCTGCGGATCATCCTGGTCCAGTTCCATAATCCGATCAAACAGGGCTATCACTTGAGTACTGTCTTTAGCGGTCGATTGCTCATTCTCCACAATAATCTGACGCATCACATTAATTTTAGTATCAGGCGCCACTTTCTTATTCAGCAATAATGTGTCCAATTGTTGCTGATACAATTCTTTCTGTCCGGTCTGCTCATAATAGGAAGCCATCGAGAAAAGCGCCATCGGATTATCCGGTTCCACAGCCAATACCTTCTGGTATGCTTCGTATGCCTCCTGCTTCTTTCCGTTTTGCAGATATACATCCCCCAGTATCACTTGATAGCGCATATCCATCGGATATTCCTGCACCAGACTTTCTATCTCCCTGAATGCTTTTTTATCATCTTTCATCTGAAGATAAATACGGAACTTTTCCATAGACAACTGTTCGTTCTTTCCCAAACGTTTCTCCAAACGGTTCAATGTGGAAATCACATCATTATATTTCTCCTGGCGGCTATAAATATCAAGCAAATTGAACAAAGGGTCTTGCTTCGCCGGAAAACGAGTAACCATTGTTTCAAGCAAAGTCACAGCCTTATCCAGTTCATTCTGCTGCTGATACAGGCTGACTAATCCCTGACTATACCAATAATTGTCCGGAGCATAAGCTACCGCTTTCTCTAAAGCAGCCTGTCCCTGAGGCACCTGACGGAGAAACATATAATATTGAGAAATTTCATAAAGGGCGGACGAAGCGTTCGGGTTGATTTCCAAGCAATGTTGTAACAGACCAAAAGCCGTAGCATATTCTTTCTTTTCCTTCATTCGTATAGCTTCAAGAAAGAAATAGTCATATTTACGTTGCTGCTCTTCCGTCAGTTGCAGTACAACAGTTTTTTCCTCCTTCCTCACCTTTTTCTTTTTACCTTGCACAGTCGTGCAAAGAGGAAACAGTAAGGCATTTATCAGCAAGAATAGTATTATCTTTTTCATTTTTTCCCTGTATGACCGAAGCCTCCGGCTCCACGTTCTGTTTCATCAAGCACCTCCACTTCCTGCCACACGGCTTGTTCGTGCTTGGCTATCACCATTTGGGCGATACGTTCTCCATCTTCAATCACAAACGCTTCGGACGATAAATTGACTAAAATAATGCAAATCTCCCCCCGATAATCCGCATCAATCGTTCCGGGAGAATTGAGAACAGAGATTCCTTTCTTGATAGCCAGCCCGCTACGGGGACGTATTTGCGCTTCGAATCCTTTCGGAAGAGCTATATATAATCCGGTAGGTACCAGACAACGCTGTAACGGTTCCAATATAATAGGTTCGGAAAGATTAGCACGGATATCCATTCCTGCAGATAATTCTGTGGCATAAGCCGGAAGCGGATGCTTCGATTTATTGATAACTTGAATATTCATAAAATACACGTTTACTATATTAACAGGCGAAAATACACATTTTGAACTGAAAAATAGTTAAGTTTGCAGTTAAATAATAAATAATGCACACATTTGCCATGAATTGGAACCAATTAATATCAGCTAAACGCTTCGGAATGGAAGAATTCCACGAAGTACGACAGGAGAACCGCTCGGAATTTCAACGGGACTATGACCGTCTGATCTTCTCCGCTCCTTTCCGCAGGTTACAGAATAAGACGCAAGTATTTCCCCTGCCGGGCAGTGTCTTTGTACACAACCGGCTCACACACAGTCTCGAAGTTTCTTGTGTCGGCCGTTCTCTAGGCAATGATGTAGCCAAAGCCATCCTGCAACGCCAACCGGAGCTTCAAGAATCCTTTTTACCGGAGATCGGTTCTATTGTCTCCGCCGCTTGTCTGGCGCATGACTTGGGAAATCCTCCCTTCGGACATTCCGGTGAGCGGGCTATATCCACATTCTTCTCTGAAGGGAAAGGACTCCGCTTGAAAGAAATACAGCCGAACGGAGAGCAACTTTCTGCGATGGAATGGGAAGATCTGACACATTTTGAAGGAAACGCAAACGCATTCCGACTCCTGACCCATCAATTTGAAGGCAGGCGGAAAGGAGGATTTGCAATGACATACACGACATTGGCTTCCATTGTGAAATACCCCTTTTCATCGAGTCTTGCCGGCACAAAATCCAAATTCGGATTCTTCGTCAGCGAAGAAGAAAGTTTCCATAAGATAGCAACCGAGTTGGGATTAACCTTACTTAATGAACATCCGTTGAAATATGCACGTCACCCATTGGTCTACTTGGTAGAGGCCGCAGATGACATCTGCTATCAAATGATGGATATTGAAGATGCGCATAAACTGAAAATCCTCACTACCGAAGAGACAAAGGAACTGTTAATGGCCTATTTCAGTGAAGAACGCCGGGAACGCATCCGACAAACCTTCCTCATTGTCAGCGACACGAATGAGCAAATCGCTTACCTGCGTTCTTCCGTCATCGGATTACTGATTCGCGAATGTACCCGTGTATTTCTGGAGCACGAAGCGGAAATTCTATCCGGCACTTTTGAAGGAGCGCTTATCAAACATATATCCGAGCGTCCGGCAAACGCATACAAGCACTGCGCCGAAGTATCCCTGAAAAAGATCTACCGGTCAAGGGATGTACTGGACATCGAGTTAGCCGGTTTCCGCGTCATCAGTACCTTGCTGGAACTGATGATAGATGCGGTAACCTCTCCCGGAAAGGCGTATTCCGAGTTGCTCATCAATCGGGTTTCAAGCCAGTATAATATAAAAGCGCCTGCACTCTATGAAAGAATACAGGCGGTACTTGACTATATATCGGGTATGACCGATGTCTTCGCTCTTGATCTTTATCGTAAAATTAACGGCAACAGTCTGCCTGCGGTGTAACAACTTTCGGAGCGAATGCTTCATCATTATCACAAGGCATTTTCATCGCATCCGGATGGCTTTCTATAAACGTCTGGATGTGTCTCATCCGCTTATCCTCCAATATCTCATCTACCGCAATCAGGATTCCGGTTTCTTCCACATCGCCAAATTCATAGTTGATGGCGGTTCCGAACATCCGCATCGTAGGACTCAAGCTCATATAAGCATTCACCAACGGCGGGATGTTATATCCCAATTTACGAATCTCACAATTCAATATCTTATAGTCCTCCTTGAAAGTATCCTTACAGAACAAAGCCTTCAACTCTTCTTCGGAAGTCTCCGACTTCAAAGGCTCCATTGGAGTAACCAGTTCATCTTTATCATAGAAGTGCTTTTTGAGGAAATAAAGAATCATATCACGTCCCCGACGATGATAACTAGGATACATGGTCACTTTTCCAAAGAAATACTTCACGTTCGGCATGACCACCGTTAACGCACCCAACCCATCCCACAAATTATCCAAAGCAAACAATCCTTTGCTACCGGCACGTGTAGACTGATATTCGAGCGTAACGAACGAACGCCCCAGTTCAATGGTCTGAGGAAGATATTCTTTAATAAAAGTTTCCGAGAAATGAAACATATGAGAAGTAGCCAGAATCGGAGCGCCTTTCTCATCGAAACGCACATCCGTTCCAAGCAAATACCGATAGCCGCCCAATATTTCCTCTGCTTCCGGATTCCATACGATCAACTGTTTATATGGATGTTCCATAGTGTCATATTCATCTATATCCATCGACAGCCCCGTTCCTCCACCGGCAGCACGAAAAGCGATTTCACGCAAACGACCGATTTCCCTCATTACATTGGGTGCATTCTGATAAGTAATAATATAAATCTGATTATTACTTTTATTCGTCATTCGCAAGCGTTTGTCTTCCGTCAACTCCGCCTTCAGCAGCTCTTTGCTTACCGGTTTAATAATCTCTTCCATATTTCTTGTTATAGTTGTTCTATCAGTTACAGTTTATATACAATGTCTTTCACGTACTCCGCCCACTGTGCCGGAGTTTTCGATTTATCGAAAGTCTGCCAGGGTATCGGCTTACCGAAAGTTACAGTAAAAGTCTGGTGTCGGTTCTTGAACATTTCATCCGCAAGGTACAACATGGCGATATTGAACTTAATGCCTAATGCTTTGCAGAAATTTGCCAGATTATAAAAGAAATCGGAGTTCCGACCTCCAAAATGCACGGGGATTACATCACGTTCCGCCTGTATACTCTTTACTACAAATGTCTTCTTCCATTCCAGATCGCGAATCACTCCATTACGCCGACGCGAGCAGAGACCGGCAGGAAACATGATCAGCTGATCGTCGGACTTAAATCCGGCCTCCACCATCTTGGGGAAGTCCTTTGCCTGTTTACCGGTTTTATTGATAGGTATGCAAAGCGGAGCTAATCCGTGAAGATTCATCAACAAGTCGTTCACCAGATATTTCACCTTCCCGTCATAATGCCGCCCCAGCACATAACCAAGCGCGACACCGTCCTGTCCTCCCAGCGGATGATTGGACACAAAGGTGTACAATCCGTCTTTAGGCAGGTTTTCGATACCTTTCACATCCACCTTCGCATCCAGAAAGTCCATACATGCCTCCAAGAAGTCTACCCCTACTTTATCTTTCGATTCATTCAGGAATACATTGATCTCATCCTGATGAACAATTTTCTTCAAATAAGAAATCACGAACTTAGGGATGTACTTATATTGCTTCGGAGCTTTTGTCCGAAGAATCTTATCGACATCAATCAAAAATAAAGAGTCATCAGTCATTCTTTTCAAATAAAAATGATGGCACAAAATTAACGGTTCTTTTTTATTAATCGCAATAATTTGGTAGAAAATGCAGGATTAAAGTTCATAACACAAAAAAATAGCACCCAAAAACTATCAAATACCACCTAAAAACTATCAGCTGACAATTTTTAGGTCAAATTCAGTCTGATTTTCCCCCATCGGATTCCTGAAAATACCGTAAAATTGCAACATCGAAATTTACGAACGAATATTCACAATTTAAAAGCAACACAGTATGAAAAGTTTAAGCTTCAGAAAAGATTTAGTAGGAGTACAAGAAGAATTATTCCGCTTCGCCTACAAACTGACAACTGATCGTGAAGAAGCAAACGATTTGTTGCAGGAGACATCATTAAAAGCATTAGATAACGAAGATAAATATATGCCTGATACTAATTTTAAAGGATGGATGTACACCATCATGCGCAATATATTCATCAACAACTACCGCAAGGTAGTCCGCGATCAAACATTTGTTGACCAAACCGACAACTTATACCACCTGAACTTGCCGCAAGATGCAAGTTATGAAAGTACAGAGAGAGCATACGACCTGAAAGAGATGCACCGGGTAGTCAACAAACTCCCTAAAGAATACAGAGTTCCGTTTGCAATGCACGTTTCAGGATTCAAATACCGAGAAATTGCGGAGAAACTGAACCTCCCTTTGGGTACAGTAAAAAGCCGCATCTTCTTCACACGCCAGAAATTGCAGGAAGACTTGAAAGACTTTCGCTAGACCTTAACTAAAAAGATACTAAACTGTACGAGCCCCAAGTGTTGAACATACCGACACTCGGGGCTCTTTTTTTCAAGTAAATCAACATTTAACACTCTGTTGAAAACTTCTCTAAAAGTTTTTGTGGAAAATCGTGGGGAATTGTGGGGAATTTCATACTTTTACGGTCTCTTATTATAATAAGGTAATGATACGTTTTTTAGGTAATATTGAAGCCAAAGCAGACACTAAAGGAAGAGTGTTCATTCCCGCTATCTTCAGGAAGCAATTACAAGCTGCTTCTGAAGAAAGGCTTATTATGCGTAAAGACGTATTTCAAGACTGCCTGACTCTATACCCAGAAAGCGTGTGGAACGAGGAGTTGAACGAACTTCGCAGCAGACTTAACAAGTGGAACAATAAACATCAACTCATTTTCAGACAGTTTGTGAGCGACGTTGAGGTGGTGACACCGGACAGCAACGGACGCATATTAATCCCCAAGCGGTATTTACAGATCTGCAATATACATGGGGATATACGCTTCATCGGTATCGACAACAAGATAGAGATCTGGTCGAAGGAGCGGGCAGAACAGCCGTTTATGTCAACCGAAGAGTTCGGAGCGGCATTAGAAGAAATTATGAACGATGAAAATAAACAAGATGGAGAAAGATGAACTGACATATCATGTGCCTGTGCTGCTGAAAGAAAGCGTTGACGGGATGAACATCCGCCCTGACGGAACGTATGTAGACGTTACCTTCGGCGGAGCGGGACATTCACGAGAGATTCTTTCACGGCTCGGGGAAGGCGGACGACTTTTGGGATTTGACCAAGATGAAGACGCCGAACGGAATATCGTTGATGATCCCCACTTTATTTTCGTACGCAGCAACTTCCGTTACCTGCACAATTTCCTGCGTTATCACGATATCGAGCAGGTAGATGCGATTTTAGCCGATCTAGGTGTGTCTTCCCATCATTTTGATGAAAGTGAGCGCGGTTTCTCTTTCCGTTTCGACGGAGATCTGGATATGCGCATGAATAAACGTGCAGGACTTACGGCAGCCGATATCGTAAACACTTACGAAGAGGAACGCCTCGCCAACATTTTCTATCTCTATGGAGAATTAAAAAATAGCCGTAAACTCGCGTCTGTGATTGTCAAAGCACGGAACGGGCAGGCTATCCGTACCATCGGAGAGTTTTTGGAAGTCATCAAGCCACTTTTTGGCCGCGAAAGGGAAAAGAAGGAATTGGCAAAGGTATTCCAAGCATTGCGGATTGAAGTAAACCAAGAGATGGAAGCCTTAAAAGAAATGTTACTGGCAGCAACAGAGGCATTGAAACCGGGTGGCAGACTAGTAGTGATCACCTATCACTCACTGGAGGACCGCATGGTGAAGAACATTATGAAAACCGGAAATGTAGAGGGAAAAGCAGAAAGCGATTTCTTCGGGAACCTGAATACACCCTTCCGCCTTGTCAACAACAAAGTGATTGTTCCCGACGAAGCGGAAATAGAAAGGAATCCGCGTTCAAGAAGTGCTAAATTACGAATTGCAGAAAAGAAATAAAGAGAAATGGAAGAGGAAGTAGTAAATAAGAAAACAGAAGAGGGAAAAAAGAAAAAACGCACCTCACTAAAAAGTATTCTGGGTGGAGACATTCTGGCTACCGACTTTTTCCGCCGTCAGACGAAGTTGCTGGTACTGATCATGGTATTCATCATCTTCTACATCCATAACCGCTATGCCAGTCAGCAACAGCAGATCGAGATAGACCGGTTGAAAAAGGAACTGATAGATATAAAATACGATGCGCTGACACGTAGCTCGGAACTGATGGAGAAGAGCCGCCAGTCACGTATAGAAGACTATATTTCGAGTAAGGAGAGTGATTTGCAGACATCCACCAACCCTCCTTACCTTATTAAATAGGTGGAGATCTGGGAGTTTTAAAAGAGAAGCACTGTGGCAGTTAATAAAAAGAGTATAATGACCCGCTATTTCTTCGTCATCCTCGTGATGGCGTTGATAGGTGTAGCAATTGTCGTAAAGGCAGGAATCACTATGTTCGCCGAGCGTCAGTATTGGCAGGACGTAGCCGATCGTTTCGTGAAAGAGAACGTAACGGTGAAGCCTAATCGTGGAAACATTATTTCCTCCGACGGAAAACTAATGGCCAGTTCCTTACCCGAATACAGGATATATATGGACTTCATGTCCGGTGAGAAGGACGAAAAACGAAGAAAGAAAGATCAGGCCAGACGCGATTCCATTCTTAACGCCAACATGGATTCAATCTGTATCGGACTGAACAAGATTTTCCCGGATAAGAGTGTCGCTCAATTCAAGGCACATCTTAAAAAAGGACGCCAAGCTAAGAGCCGTAACTATCTGATTTATCCGAAACGCATCTCCTATATACAATATAAAGAGGTAAAGAGATTGCCTGTGTTCTGCCTGAACCGATACAAAGGAGGATTCAAGGAATTAGCCTACAATCAGAGGAAAAAACCGTTTGGCTCGTTGGCAGCACGTACGTTGGGAGATGTTTATGCCGATACGGCAAAAGGAGCCAGAAATGGTATAGAGTTAGCTTTTGACACCATCTTGAAAGGACGGGACGGACTGACACATCGCCAGAAAGTGATGAATAAATACTTGAATATAGTAGACGTACCACCGGTTGACGGTTGCGACCTCCTCACTACTATTGATGTGGGTATGCAGGATATTTGCGAAAAGGCATTGGTAGACAAGTTAAAAGAGTTGAATGCAAGTGTCGGTGTAGTCGTTCTGATGGAAGTGGCTACGGGAGAAGTAAAAGCAATCGTCAATATGATGCAGGGCAAGGACGGAGAATATTACGAAATGCGCAATAACGCCATCAGTGATATGCTTGAACCCGGTTCTACCTTCAAGACGGCCTCCATTATGGTAGCTCTTGAAGATGGGAAAATCACTCCTGATTACGTAGTGGATACAGGCAACGGGCAAATGCCGATGCATGGTCGCGTGATGAAGGACCACAACTGGCATCGCGGAGGATACGGCAAACTAACTGTCACCGAGATATTAGGGGTGTCTTCCAACGTGGGCACATCGTATATCATAGACCACTTCTACGGAAGCAATCCGCAGAAATTTGTCGACGGACTAAAACGGATGAGTATTGACCAACCTCTTCATCTGCAAATAGCCGGAGAAGGGAAGCCGAACATTCGGGGACCCAAAGAAAGAAGTTATTTTTCAAAGACCGCCTTGCCATGGATGAGTATCGGTTACGAGACACAAGTACCACCGATGAACATCGTTACTTTTTACAATGCAATAGCCAACAAGGGCGTAATGGTGCGTCCCAAGTTCGTAAAAGCAGCGATAAAAGACGGAGAGGTAGTAAAAGAATATCCGACCGAAGTTATCAATCCGAAGATATGTTCGGACAAGACATTGGCAGACATACAGATGATATTGCGTAAAGTAGTAGGCGAAGGACTTGCCAAACCGGCAGGAAGTAAACAGTTCCATGTTTCGGGAAAAACGGGAACAGCGCAAATCTCACAGGGAGCAGCCGGATACAAGACGGGGAGAACGAATTATCTAGTCAGTTTCTGCGGTTATTTCCCGTCAGAGGATCCTAAATATAGCATGATTGTTTCCATTCAGAAACCGGGACTACCGGCCTCAGGAGGTTTGATGGCAGGTAGCGTATTCAGCAGGATTGCCGAAAGAGTATACGCCAAAGACTTACGTTTGCCGCTCACCAATGCGATTGATACGAATTCCGTAGTCATTCCGAACGTAAAAGCCGGAGAGATGAGGGAAGCTCAGCGGGTATTGGAAGAACTGAATATTCAGGTGCAAGGTAAAATAGCCGACGCAGGAAAAGAAGTGTGGGGAAATACCCACCTGGCTCCACAAGCCGTAGTGCTGGAAAGCCGGAGTAATATGCAGAATTTTGTACCGAGTGTCATAGGTATGGGAGCTAAAGACGCTGTATACCTGCTGGAAAGTAAAGGGTTGAAAGTGCATCTTGTCGGAGTGGGCAAGGTAAAAAGTCAGTCGATAGCCAACGGAAGCATTGTTAGAAAAGGACAGACAGTGACGCTTACGCTAAAATAGTGAATGATTAAAAAATAAATAGAGTAATGTTATTAAATGAGCTACTGAAAGCAATCCAACCGGTACAGATAGCCGGAGATTCAAATATAGAAATTGCCGGAATCAACATAGATTCCCGTTTGGTAGAAGCCGGACAACTGTTCATGGCTATGCGCGGTACGCAAGCCGACGGTCATGCCTATATACCCGCCGCCATCAGTAAAGGCGCCACCGCTATCCTCTGCGAGGATATGCCCGAAAAACCGGTGGAGGGAATTACCTATATACAAGTAAAAGACAGCGAGGACGCGGTAGGCAAGATTGCCACTACCTTCTATGGAGATCCGACTTCCAAACTGGAGTTGGTCGGTGTCACCGGAACGAATGGAAAAACAACCATCGCTACCTTATTATATAATACCTTCCGCTATTTCGGATATAAAGTAGGACTTATCTCTACAGTCTGCAATTATATCGATGACGAGCCGATTCCAACGGAGCACACCACACCTGACCCTATCACGCTGAACCGTTTATTGGGACGGATGGCAGACGAAGGATGTAAATACGCCTTTATGGAAGTCAGTTCCCATTCGATCGCACAGAAGCGTATCAGCGGATTAAAATTCGCCGGAGGTATCTTCACCAATCTCACCCGTGACCATCTGGACTATCATAAGACGGTAGAGAATTATCTGAAAGCTAAGAAAAAGTTCTTCGACGACCTGCCGAAGAATGCGTTTAGTCTGACCAATCTCGATGACAAGAACGGATTGGTAATGACGCAAAACACACGTTCCAAAGTCTATACTTATTCGCTGAGAAGTCTCAGTGACTTCAAAGGACGGGTGTTGGAATCCCATTTTGAAGGAATGCTACTTGATTTCAACAATCACGAGTTGGCAGTTCAGTTTATCGGCAAGTTCAACGCTTCCAACTTATTGGCGGTATTCGGTGCCGCTGTCCTGCTTGGGAAAAAAGAAGAAGATGTGTTGGTTGCCCTTAGCACACTGCATCCGGTTGCAGGACGTTTCGACGCTGTGCGTTCAAAAGACGGAATTACCGCAATTGTCGACTACGCCCATACTCCGGACGCCCTTACTAATGTGCTGAATGCCATACACGGGGTATTGGAAGGGAAAGGAAAAGTAATCACCGTAGTAGGTGCGGGCGGCAACCGTGACAAAGGCAAGCGCCCCATCATGGCAAAGGAAGCCGCCAAAGCCAGCGACCGTGTTATCATCACTTCGGACAATCCCCGTTTTGAAGAGCCGCAAGACATCATCAACGATATGTTGGCCGGACTGGATGCGGAAGACATGAGAAAAACATTAAGCATCGCCGACCGCAAGGAAGCCATCCGTACAGCCTGTATGCTGGCTGAGAAAGGAGACGTAATACTCATTGCCGGAAAAGGGCACGAGAATTACCAAGAGATAAAAGGAGTAAAACATCACTTCGACGACAAAGAAGAAGTGAAGAGAATGTTGAACGATTAGACACCAACCACTGAAGAAATGTTATATTATTTGTTTGAATGGCTGCATAAGCTCAATTTTCCCGGAGCGGGAATGTTTGGATATACCTCATTCCGTGCACTGATGGCAGTTATCCTCGCCCTACTTATTTCGAGTATCTGGGGAGATAAGTTTATCAACCTGCTTAAGAAAAAACAAATCACGGAGACACAACGGGATGCGAAAATCGACCCGTTCGGCGTCAACAAAGTAGGCGTACCAAGTATGGGAGGCGTCATCATCATTACAGCCATCCTGATTCCTTGCCTGCTTTTAGGCAAGTTGCATAATATATATATGATACTTATGTTGATCACCACCGTATGGCTGGGATCACTCGGTTTTGCCGACGACTACATCAAGATTTTCAAGAAAGATAAAGAAGGACTGCATGGCAAGTTCAAGATCATCGGACAAGTAGGTCTGGGACTGATTGTCGGACTTACTTTATATTTAAGTCCGGACGTGGTCATTCGCGAAAACATCGAGATACACAATCCGGGACAGGAGATGGAAGTGGTACACGGAACAAATGACTTGAAATCTACTCAGACAACCATTCCTTTCTTTAAGAGCAACAACCTCGACTATGCAGATCTGGTAGCTTTCATGGGCGATCACGCACAAACGGCCGGATGGGTACTGTTCGTTATCATCACCATCTTTGTCGTTACCGCCGTATCCAACGGAGCCAACCTGAATGACGGAATGGACGGAATGGCGGCGGGCAACTCCGCCATCATCGGAGCTACGCTAGGGATATTGGCTTACGTATCATCACACATCGAGTTTGCCGGCTATCTGAACATTATGTACATTCCGGGATCGGAGGAACTCGTAATTTACATCTGCGCCTTTATCGGTGCATTGATCGGCTTCCTCTGGTACAATGCCTATCCGGCACAAGTATTCATGGGAGATACCGGCAGTCTGACGATTGGTGGAATCATTGCCGTATTCGCCATCATCATCCATAAAGAATTGCTGATACCGATTCTCTGCGGTGTATTCCTCGTAGAAAATCTGTCGGTCATTCTCCAACGGGCTTACTATAAAGCCGGAAAACGAAAAGGAGTGAAACAACGGCTGTTCAAACGGACGCCGATTCACGATCATTTCCGCACTTCCATGAGTTTGATAGAACCGGGATGTACGGTGAAGTTCACCAAGCCCGACCAACTGTTCCACGAATCAAAAATTACTGTCCGTTTTTGGATTGTGACCATCGTGCTGGCAGCCATAACGATTATAACGCTGAAAATAAGGTAAACGCTGAAGATAACTGAGGCGTGAATTAACAATAAAGAATCAGAGAGTATTAACCCGATTATTAACTTTTAAAGGATGTGCACAACTAATAGGCAATTCAGCATATTGGAGACAAGAGCACATTAGTGTAAATGAAAAGAATAGTAATTTTAGGAGCTGGCGAAAGCGGTGCAGGTGCAGCCGTACTCGCTAAAGTCAAAGGATTTGAGACGTTTGTTTCGGATATGTCCGCCATCAAGGACAAGTATAAGGAACTTCTCGACAGCCACCACATTGACTGGGAAGAAGGCCGCCATACCGAAGAACTCATTCTGAATGCCGACGAAGTAATCAAAAGTCCGGGTATTCCGAATGACGCTCCCCTCATTCTGAAACTGAAAGCTCAAGGAACGCCGGTTATATCAGAGATTGAGTTTGCCGGACGTTACACGAACGCCAAAATGATCTGTATCACCGGTTCGAACGGGAAGACGACTACGACTTCCCTCATCTACCATATTTTCAAGAGTGCAGGTATGAACGTAGGTTTGGCAGGCAATATCGGCAAGAGCCTGGCTTTGCAGGTAGCCGAAGACCACCATGACTATTATATTATCGAACTGAGTTCTTTCCAGTTGGATAATATGTATAACTTCCGTGCAAATATAGCCGTATTGATGAATATTACTCCGGACCATCTGGACCGCTACGATCATTGTATGCAGAATTACATCGATGCCAAATTCCGTATCACCCAGAATCAAACTCCGGACGACGCTTTTATCTTCTGGAACGACGACCCTATCATTAAACGCGAATTGGCAAAGCATGGTCTGAAAGCACACCTCTACCCTTTCGCAGCCGTAAAGGAAGACGGAGCGATTGCATACGTAGAAGATCACGAAGTGAAAATCAACGAGCCGATTGCTTTCAATATGGAACAGGAGGAATTGGCTTTGACAGGCCAGCATAACCTGTACAATTCTTTGGCAGCCGGTATCTCAGCCAATCTGGCAGGTATCACCAAAGAGAACATACGCAAGGCCCTCTCCGACTTCAAGGGCGTGGAACACCGGTTGGAGAAAGTGGCACGTGTCCGTGGAATTGATTTCATCAACGACTCCAAAGCGACAAACGTCAATTCGTGTTGGTATGCCCTGCAAAGCATGACTACCAAAACAGTATTGATTCTCGGTGGAAAAGATAAAGGAAACGACTATACGGAAATTGAAGACCTGGTACGCGAAAAGTGCTCGGCTCTTGTATATATGGGACTTCACAACGAGAAACTGCATGATTTCTTCGACCGTTTCGGTTTGCCCGTAGCAGACGTGCAAACCGGCATGAAAGACGCCGTAGAAGCCGCCTATAAATTGGCGAAGAAAGGTGAAACCGTATTATTGAGTCCTTGCTGCGCTTCTTTCGACCTCTTCAAGAGTTACGAGGATCGTGGCGAGCAATTTAAAGAATGCGTCCGTGCCCTTTAATTTTTAATTTATAATTTTTAATTTCTGCAAGATTGGATTTATTAAAGAACATATTCAAAGGCGACAAGGTAATCTGGATTATTTTCCTTTGTCTCTGCCTCATCTCGATAATCGAGGTGTTCTCGGCAGCGTCGACACTGACCTATAAAAGTGGCGACCATTGGGGACCGATTACACAGCACTCTGTTATTCTGATGGTGGGTGCAGTAGTAGTGGTAATTCTACACAACATACCCTACAAATGGTTTCAGGTATTTCCGGTCTTCCTGTATCCGATTTCTCTGGTACTGTTGGCATTTGTCACCCTGATGGGTATCATTACAGGCGACCGTGTCAACGGAGCTGCGCGCTGGATGACCTTTATGGGATTACAGTTCCAACCGTCGGAGTTGGCAAAAATGGCGGTTATCATTGCCGTCTCATTTATCTTGTCCAAGAAACAGGACGAATACGGAGCCAACCCGAAAGCCTTCAAATACATTATGATTCTTACCGGACTGGTCTTTCTGCTTATTGCACCGGAAAACCTTTCAACAGCCATGCTGCTATTCGGAGTTGTATGTATGATGATGTTCATCGGGCGGGTATCTTCCAAGAAACTGTTCGGTATGCTGGGGCTAATGGCACTTGTAGGCATAGTGGCTGTGGGAATACTAATGGCCATTCCCGGAAAGACACTGCACAATACACCGGGACTTCACCGTTTCGAGACCTGGCAGAACCGTGTTTCCGGCTTCTTCGAAAATGAAGAGGTACCTGCCGCCAAGTTCGATATTGATAAAGACGCACAGATAGCACACGCCCGAATCGCCATTGCTACCAGCAATGTAGTCGGCAAAGGTCCGGGCAACTCAATACAACGCGATTTCCTCAGTCAAGCCTTCTCCGACTTTATCTTCGCCATTGTGATCGAAGAGATGGGATTGATAGGGGGGATATTCGTGGTATTCCTCTATCTATGCTTGCTGATGCGGGCCGGACGAATCGCCCAGAAATGCGAAAGGACTTTTCCCGCCTTCCTTGTGATGGGGATTGCCTTGTTGTTGGTATCGCAGGCAATACTGAACATGATGGTTGCCGTCGGACTATTCCCCGTCACAGGACAACCGCTACCTCTAGTCAGCAAAGGAGGAACAAGTACATTGATTAATTGTGCTTACATCGGAATGATATTAAGCGTCAGCCGATATACCGCTCATCTGGAAGAACAGAAAGCGCACGATGCGCAGATTCAGTTGCAGATCGCGACAGATGCGGCCGCCAATTCGGAAGCTCAGACTGCTGCCGAGCCAACTGCACAGATTTTGAACAGCGATGCAAAATTCGAGGATGAGAGTGACAAGCGATGAACGGTCAGTAGCACGAAACGGATAGGAGAAAAGAACTATGATGGAAAAAGAACTTAGAATTATTATTAGCGGTGGAGGTACGGGAGGGCACATCTTTCCCGCCGTCTCTATTGCAAACGCGATAATAGAGTTACGCCCTGACGCCAAAATCCTCTTTGTAGGAGCGGAAGGTCGTATGGAAATGCAACGGGTTCCCGATGCGGGCTATCAAATCATCGGTCTTCCGATAGCCGGTTTCGACCGCAAGCATTTATGGAAGAATGTATCGGTAATCATCAAACTGATACGCAGCCAATGGAAGGCGCGCAGTATCATCAAGAACTTCCGTCCGCAAGTAGCGGTAGGCGTAGGCGGTTACGCCAGTGGTCCCACGTTGAAGACCGCTGGAATGATGGGAGTGCCTACCTTGATACAGGAGCAGAACTCGTATGCCGGAGTCACCAATAAACTATTGGCACAGAAAGCCCGGAGAATCTGTGTAGCTTATGACGGTATGGAGAAATTCTTCCCTGCCGATAAGATTATCATGACGGGAAATCCGGTACGTCAGAACCTGACAAAAGATATGCCGTCCAAAGAGGACGCACTACGTTCTTTCCATCTGCAACCGGACAAAAAAACGATTCTTATCGTAGGTGGCAGCTTGGGAGCGCGCACCATCAATAACACGCTGACTGCCGGATTAGCGACAATCAAAGAAAACGGAAACATACAATTTATCTGGCAAACCGGTAAATTTTACTATCCGCAAGTGACAGAAGCTGTGAAAGCGGCAGGCGCACTTCCCAATCTATATGTAACGGATTTTATCAAAGATATGGCTGCTGCCTATTCAGCGGCCGACCTTGTTATCTCCCGTGCAGGAGCAGGCTCCATCTCTGAATTCTGCCTATTGCATAAACCTGTCATTCTGGTACCTTCCCCCAATGTGGCCGAAGACCATCAGACTAAGAATGCCCTAGCACTGGTAGACAAACAGGCAGCTATCTACGTCAAAGACAGCGAAGCGGAAAAGACATTGGTAGATGTTGCTTTAACCACCGTCAATGATGAGCGGAGATTAAAAGAATTAAGCGAGAATATAGCCAAGCTGGCTTTACCCGATTCTGCGAAAATCATCGCGCAGGAAGTGATAAAACTGGCGGAAGCAAAGAACTAATCGATTCATACAAATACTAAAGATAGAAGAAATGAATATCGAAACTATAAAATCAGTTTATTTCGTAGGTGCCGGCGGTATCGGTATGAGTGCCCTTGTACGCTACTTCCTCTTCAAAGGCAAGGTAGTAGCCGGATATGACCGTACTCCCACTCCATTGACTGAAGCTCTGATTGCCGAAGGCGCGCAGATACATTACGAAGAAAATGTGGATTTGATTCCGGAAGCTTGTAAAGACAAAGAAAGTACGCTCGTCGTATTCACCCCCGCCGTCCCACAGGAACACGAAGAACTGGTTTACTTCCGCAACAACGGATTCGAGATACAAAAACGCGCTCAAGTATTGGGAACGATTACACATTCGAGCAAAGGCTTGTGTGTAGCCGGTACTCATGGAAAGACCACTACATCCACCATGACGGCACATCTGCTCCATCAGTCACACGTAGAATGTACCGCCTTTCTCGGAGGAATCTCGAAAAATTACGGAACAAACCTCTTGCTTTCACAGAAAAGCCCTTACACGGTAATCGAAGCCGACGAATTCGACCGTTCCTTCCATTGGCTGTCCCCGTTTATGTCTGTCATTACAGCTACCGATCCGGATCACTTGGATATTTACGGAACAGAAGCAGCTTATCTGGAAAGTTTCGAACATTACACAACCCTCATCCAGCCGGGCGGCGCATTGATCATCCGCAAAGGCATCTCATTACAGCCCAAAGTGCAACCCGGTGTACGCGTTTACACCTATTCACGTGACGAGGGCGACTTCCATGCAGAGAATATCCGCATCGGAAACGGAGAGATATTTATAGACTTTGTGGCGCCGGATACCCGTATCAATGATATCCAACTCGGAGTGCCCGTGAGTATCAACATAGAAAATGGCGTAGCCGCTATGGCATTGGCACACCTGAACGGAGTAACCGATGAAGAGATTAAAAGAGGCATGGCTAGTTTTCGGGGAGTAGACCGCCGGTTCGACTTTAAGATCAAGAACGACCGGATAGTCTTCCTGAGCGACTATGCCCATCACCCTTCAGAAATCAAGCAGAGTGTACTGTCTATGCGGGAGCTTTACAAAGACAAGAAAATTACAGCTATCTTCCAGCCACACCTTTATACCCGTACGCGCGATTTCTATCAAGACTTTGCCGACAGCCTGTCGCTGCTTGACGAAGTGATTCTGGTAGATATCTATCCGGCACGCGAAGCCCCGATTCCGGGAGTTACCAGTCGGCTGATTTACGACAATCTCCGTCCCGGTATCGAAAAAAGTATGTGCAAAAAGGAAGATATACTGAACATTCTGAAAGATAAAAACATTGAAGTATTAATAACTTTGGGAGCAGGAGATATAGACAACTATGTCCCCGAGATAAAGAAAATACTGGAAAGGAAGAATGATTAATAATTTATGGTAAAGAGAATCCTTCTGTCCATCGTCATGTTGGTGCTCATAGCCTACCTGGTCGTAGCTGTCAGCGCCTTCAACCGCAAGCCTGCCGACCAGACCTGCCGTGACATGGAATTAGTTATCAAGGATACCGCTTATGCCGGTTTCATCACTAAAGACGAACTGAAAGGCATCCTTCAGAAAAAAGGCATCTACCCCATCGGGAAAAAGATGGGACGCATCTCTACCAAGTCATTGGAACGGGAACTGAGTAAACACCCGTTGATTGACGAAGCTGAATGCTACAAGACTCCTAGCGGCAAAGTCTGCGTGGAAGTGACACAACGCATTCCCATCTTACGGGTAATGAGCGCCAACGGCGAGAATTACTACCTTGACAACAAAGGAACCGTCATGCCTCCCGATGCAAAATGCGTCGCTCACCGGGTAATTGTCACCGGAAACGTAGAAAAGTCGTTTGCAATGAAGGATTTATATAAGTTTGGTGTATTTTTGCATAACAATAAGTTCTGGGATGCGCAGATAGAACAGATTCATGTATTGCCCGACCGCAATATCGAATTAGTGCCACGTGTGGGAGACCACCTTGTCTATCTCGGCAAACTGGATGACTTTGAAGACAAACTGGCACGCCTGAAAGAATTTTATAAGAAAGGGCTCAATAAGGTAGGCTGGAACAAATATTCACGCATCAACCTTGAATTCAGCAATCAGATTATCTGTACGAAAAGAGAACGATGAGTGATAAGTGATGAGATATAAGTGACAGATCTCTCCAAATAGTAAACTGTAAACAATTAAATAGTAAATAAAGAGATGGCAACAACAGAATTTATCGCCGCTATTGAACTTGGTTCATCGAAGATAACCGGTGTGGCCGGAAGAAAGAACAGTGACGGAAGTATGCAGATACTGGCGTATGCACAGGAAGACTCTTCTACGTTCATCCGTAAAGGAGTTATCTTTAACCTGGACAAGACGGCACAAAGTTTGACTTCTATCATCAACAGACTGGAAGGTGAGTTGAAAAACTCAATTGCTAAAGTATATGTAGGTATTGGCGGTCAATCACTTCGCACAGTACGCAACGTGGTAAGCCGCGATCTGGAAGAAGAAGCCATCATATCGGAGGAACTTGTCAGCGCTATCGGCGACGAGAACATCGCCATCCCGGTGGTAGATATGGACATACTAGACGTAGCGCCACAGGAATATAAGGTGGGAAATAACCTGCAAGCCAATCCGGTGGGTTTGGTAGGAAGCCATATCGAAGGCCGTTTCCTCAATATTGTCGCCCGTGCTTCCGTGCGGAAGAATTTGGAGCATTGCTTCCAACAGGCAAAAATAGATATAGCCGAACAACTGATTGCCCCGCTCGTGACAGCCAACGCAGTATTGACAGAAAGCGAACGCCGTTCGGGCTGCGCTTTGGTCGACTTCGGTGCAGATACGACTACCATCTCCGTTTACAAAAACAATATCCTCCGCTTCCTGACTGTGCTGCCACTAGGAGGTAACAGTATCACACGAGATATCACCACCTTGCAGATGGAAGAGGAAGAAGCAGAACGTTTGAAGAAAACCTACGGTGACGCTCTTTATGAAGAAGAGCCCGAACAAGAAGAGGCTACTTGCAAACTAGACGATGACAGCCGTACCATTAAAGTAGCCGACCTCAACAATATCATCGAAGCCCGTGCCGAAGAAATCATTGCCAATGTATGGAATCAGATACAACTCTCCGGCTTTGACGACAAACTGCTGGCAGGAATTATCATGACAGGAGGAGCTGCCAACCTAAAGAACCTGGAAGAGATATTGCGCAAACGTAGCAAAATAGAGAAAATCAGAATGGCAAGACTTCCACGTAATACCGTTCATGCCCCTAGCAATATCCTGAAAAAAGACGGCTCGCAGAATACGCTATTCGGACTTCTGTTTGAAGGGAACCAGAATTGCTGCCTGATAGAAACAGTTTCTCAACCTGCTCCGGCCACTCCTAAACCGGAAGCGGAAGTTCTCAAGACAGCCGATATGTTCGAGGACGACCAGGAGCTGAAAGAACAAGCCCGCATCGCCCGACTCAAGAAGGAGGAAGAGGAACGAGAAGCCAAACTGGCTGCCAAAGAAGCCGATAAACTTCGCAAGCAGAAAGAAAAGGAAGAGAAAGAAAGGCGGAAAAGAGAAGCCGGTCCCAGTTGGATTCAACGCAAAATAGATTCGTTGACAAAAGAAATCTTCTCTGACGACGATATGAAATAACTTCCGGAGACATAGCTTGTAATTTGTAAATAGTAACTAGTAATTAGCATAAGATTATGGACGAGATAGTACAATTCGATTTCCCGACAGATTCACCGAAGATCATCAAAGTGATTGGCGTAGGTGGTGGTGGTGGCAACGCTGTAAACCACATGTACCGGGAAGGTATTCATGATGTAACGTTCGTTCTTTGCAACACGGACAACCAGGCATTGGCCGAATCACCGGTTCCGGTGAAACTGCAACTGGGCCGTAGCATCACCCAAGGACTTGGAGCCGGCAACCGTCCCGAACGGGCACGCGATGCCGCCGAAGAAAGTATAGAAGACATTAGAAACCAACTGAACGACGGCACCAAGATGGTATTCATCACTGCCGGAATGGGTGGTGGAACAGGAACCGGCGCAGCCCCTGTCATTGCCCGCATCGCAAAGGAGATGGATATTCTGACAGTCGGTATCGTAACCATCCCCTTTATCTTCGAAGGGGAAAAGAAAATTATCCAAGCGTTGGACGGTGTGGAACGTATCGCTCAACACGTTGACGCTTTATTGGTTATCAACAACGAACGCTTGCGCGAAATATATGCCGACCTTACCTTTATGAATGCATTCGGAAAGGCCGATGATACACTCTCCATTGCTGCCAAAAGTATTGCCGAGATTATCACCATGCGCGGTACGGTCAATCTGGACTTTGCCGATGTGAAGACTATTTTGAAGGATGGTGGAGTAGCCATCATGAGTACCGGATTCGGTGAAGGAGAAAATCGGGTAACCAAAGCAATCGATGATGCGCTGCATTCTCCGCTACTCAACAACAACGATATCTTCAACGCCAAAAAGGTGATGTTGAACGTTTCTTTCTGTCCGTCATCCGAATTGATGATGGAAGAGATGAACGAGATACATGAATTCATGAGTAAGTTCCGCGAAGGTGTGGAAGTTATCTGGGGTGTCGCCATCGACAACTCTTTGGAAACAAAAGTGAAGATTACCGTACTTGCAACCGGATTCGGAGTAGAGGATGTTCCCGGCATGGACAGCCTGCACGCTGCGCGCAGCCAGGAAGAAGAGGAACGCCAACTGCAACTGGAAGAAGAGAAAGAGAAAAACAAAGAACGCATCCGCAAAGCATACGGAGAAAGCGCCAGCAATATCGGAAGCAAGAGCCTGCGCAAACGTCGTCACATCTACCTCTTCAATATGGAAGACCTGGACAACGACGACATCATCGCTATGGTAGAGGATTCTCCCACATATATGCGCGATAAGACAACCCTCACCAAGATACGGACCAAAGCCGCTCTGGAGGAAGAAGTCGCAACGGAGGAAGCAACAGACGAGAATGGCGTGATTACGTTCTAAACAAAGAACTAAGAACGAAGATTATAAACTCGCAGAATCAGGCTTCGGTTATAATTCTTAATCTTTAATTTTTAAATATAATAGTATGGATTTATTTGATAAAGTCAGCGAAGACATAAAAAACGCAATGAAGGCAAAGGACAAAGTAGCCTTAGAGACTTTGAGAAACGTTAAGAAGTTTTTCCTTGAAGCAAAGACTGCTCCGGGAGCTAACGATACACTGACAGATGATGCGGCACTTAAAATCATCCAGAAACTCGTAAAACAAGGAAAGGACTCTGCCGAGATCTATATCGGACAAGGCCGTCAGGACTTGGCTGACGCAGAGCTAGGACAGGTAGCCGTTATGGAGAAGTATCTGCCGAAACAAATGTCTGCCGAAGAACTGGAAGCGGCATTAAAGGAAATCATTGCCGAAGTGGGTGCCACCAGCGGAAAAGACATGGGTAAAGTAATGGGAGTAGCTTCCAAGAAATTGGCAGGACTTGCCGAAGGCCGTGCCATCTCAGCAAAAGTAAAAGAGCTTTTGGGATAATTCATCCACTCTCTACTGAGAAGTTTTTACTTTCGATCTCTCATCTCTCATAAGTCAGAGATAAAAGATTAAATATCAGCAACATACTTTATGAGAGATAACTCACGATGAGTTATCTCTCATCATTTCTCCCAGTATCTCTCATCATTTCCTCAAAACATCTCTCATCATCCTTCAAGTACCGGCATTCATCTATCAAAGCACCGGCATCCATCTATCAAAGCACTGGCATAAGTTTATAAAACTACCGACATTGTTCTGTTAAAACACCGATATAGTTAATTCGTCACGGCCGTGACGAGATCTCTTCATGGCCGTGGTAGGATCTCGTCACAGCCGTGAGAAGAAGTCACCACAGCCATGACAAACCATCTATATCGGTATCCAATATGAACAATGCAGGGAATAAACACATTGTATCCCTACTTCTTTCATCTACTAAATCAGTGCCTATCAGCCGAAAAAAGCTAATCAAACAGTTCTTTCAACACTTCTAATGATTTCAACACCGGGAAGTCCGGCAAATGCAGACTATAATAATCATTGATAGTCGTCAGACAGCGAGTACGTTCGGCACGACTCATGCCGAAAAGATGCATAGTCTCATAATTCATACGCATCAATTGCCGAAGACGTCCCGCATCTTCAGGATTGATATAGGATGAATGCAGCTGGGGACGAGTAGAAGTAAAACAAGCATTCAGCAAATCGAAGTAATCACCGGCATGATAGTCTTCCAGATTGGGATAAAGGCCCAAAAAACGGGAAAGACGCATTAGAAAAACAAGATGGAAATTAGAGAATCCTTCCCTGCACTCATCCAACCAAATGATGGAATGCTGCAAATAAGCAAACAGCGGACGGTTCTCAGCCTCCTCCCGAATAGCCCGATAAAGGAATTCCGATAGAAAAAGTACCATCGCAGATTTATAAGGATCATAGGGAATGGAAGAAAAAGGATAAAAGGATTTCGCCTCTTTCACCCGATAAAGAGTCGCATTCGGTCTGTAATCCGCCTCAAATTCAATAAAAGACAACGGCTGGAAAAGAACGGATTTCACCGCTGCTTTTCGTGAACGGGGAACCGCCACAAGAAAAGAAGCCCTACCGGAAAGCTCCGTATATATATCTACAATGATAGAAGTATCATTGTACTTTAATGTATGAAGAACGATTCCTTTCGTTTTTTGCAGCATAACCAATCACAAATTTCCATTCCGGAACAAAACTACAAAAAATCTTCTAAATAAGAATCCCGTTGACTGCCGAATAAAAGAAAATAAGCGATCCCGTTCGCAGAGAGAAAGAAGACGAAAAGAGCACCCTTTATATATAATAAGGTATAGGCAAAAGTACATCCGATATTGGCAAAAGGAAAAATGAAGTTTTTTTCACGAGAAACAGAGAAGTATAATTACCTGAATATCAGAAAGAAAAGAAAGCTAAAAGAAGGCAACCGGAAAATTTATGCTATTTTTTTCAGCAAATTGTTTGTCAGTTTCAAAAAAGTTCCTACCTTTGCATCCGCAATCGAGAAACAAACACAGATT
>OGMQ01000149.1_pt1 | contig 49626 bp, 41 predicted proteins | sample 1573291 | NCBI WGS metagenome assembly OGMQ01 (sample SAMEA2582008, study PRJEB24529) | metagenome | biome: Human gut stool | place: China | collected 2011
CGTACGTGACGAGGTCTTGACACGTTCGTGCTGATGTCTCGTCACGTTCGTGTCGCGACCTTGACAGCTACGTGTCGAGGTATTTTTGTATAAGCGTTTCGAAAGAAGTATAATTACAATATAACTAAAACGATTATGGCTATAAAATTTGACCTGTTTGAGAATCCGGTAAAGGAGGGAGTTTCCGTACCGAAGTTGCATGCAAAAGTGGTTACCAAAGATGTAGTGACCACCCGTGAAATCCGTGAAGCGATACGCAGGAAATGTACCGTCTCTCCAGCCGATGTGGCAGCCGTCATCACGGCCCTGAACGATGAACTTTATGAGAACCTGAGCAACGGATATGCGGTGCATTTGGAAGGAATCGGCTATTTCAGTCTGAGCCTGAAGTGTGCGCCGGACATTAATCCGAAGTATATAAAGGATGACGATGTACAGGTGAGAAGCATCAAGTTCACGCCCGACAAAGGTCTGATTGACCGTTTCCAGAGTGTGTATCTGGAACGCAAGGTGGACAAGGCGCATCATTCTACTAAGCTGGACGAGGAAGAGGTGAAACAGAAATTAGCGGAGTATTTCAAGACTCACTCTTTTCTGCAACGCCGCGACTTTGAACGGCTCACTGGGTTTAATGCATCGAAGTCTACGCGGGTGATTCGGGAGCTGGTGAAGGATGGGGTGTTGAAGAATGCGGGGACGAAGTATCAGCCGGTGTATGTGGTTGAGAATATTTAGCAGAATCTTATGGAAATAAATGTGTTAAAAACAATCATCTATTATTAATTAAATGCTTAACTTTGTTTTCTAAGCATGTAAAGATTAAATAAAATACTATGTTATAAGTTTTTTTCTTTATGAGAAAAGATGAAGATTTTGAAGTTGTAGAACCAAATCCGGCATCAATTATTGAAAGTTTAAGATCTATAGGTTATTCTTTGGAAACTGCTATTGCTGATTTGATTGATAATAGTTTAACAGCAGGTGCTAAGCATGTTTGTATTGATAGTCCTTATGAAGGACTTGATACAAAGATTTTCATCTTTGATGATGGTTGTGGAATGGATGAAATGACTCTTAAGAAGGCAATGAAAATAGGGAGCTGTTCACCCTCGCAACAACGAAGTGCTAAAGATCTTGGCCGCTTTGGATTAGGATTAAAGACTGCCAGTTTTTCACAATGTAAAAAATTGACAGTTGTATCAAAACAAAATGGTAAGGTTTCAGTGCGTGCATGGGATTTGGATAAAATTATAGAAACAAACAGTTGGTTTTTGATAAAAAATGCTCCTCTTGAATATCTTAATAAGCTGGAAGGAGTTGAATCAGGAACCTTAATTGTTTGGGAAAAACTTGATAGGATTATTTCTACTAAAGATATGAAAGCTGAGTCAAACTTTAATAATAAGAAGAGTATTCTTCGTAATCATCTAGCTTTGACTTTTCATAGATTTATAGAATCTGGTAGGCTTGACATCCAAATAGGAGGTGTCTCGGTTAGGCCGTGGAATCCCTTTTTGCCTTATAAAAATTCTTCTCTGAAAAAAGAATTGCCGGAAATTGTACTAAATGGTTCTGTTCACGTAAAAGCTTGGGTAATGCCACATCGTAATTATTTTACTGAAGCTGAGTATAAAGACGCTGGCTTTAGAAAAGGATGGACTTTGATGCAAGGATTTTATATATATCGTGCAGATCGTTTGTTGACAGCAGGAGGATGGCTTGGACTTAAACCTGATGGTACAACTATGCTTCAAGAGCATCATTATGATTTGGCTAGAATAAGTGTTGATATTACTAATAAAGATGATTTTGACTGGGATATTGATATAAAGAAGTCAAAAGCAACACCTCCAGATTATCTTCGTGAAGTATTAGGAAATATAGCCAAAAAAATTCGTAAGATGGCATATGAAACTTATAGTTATCGTGGAACACAGAAACCGTTAATAAGAAAGAAAGGTAGGCAATATATTCCTTTATGGAATTCTGTAAGTGAGCGTAACGGGAAATTATTTTACTCAATTAATATTGATCATCCTTATGTTCAAAGTATTTTGGAAAGTCTTGATGAAATAAATGCTAAAAAGGTACGTCAGCTTATAAAATTGCTTGCAGAAACTTTACCGGCAGAAAGTATTGGCTTTGAAGCTTCAAAAAGTAACAGAAAAAGGATGTCTACTCCATATGAAACAGATCCTTTAGAATATGATGATATTAAATCACAACTTCTTTCAAGTTTGATGAATAAAAAGAACATGTCGAAGGAAGAAGCTGAAGAGCAAATTGAATTTATTCTTAATCTTTAGTTCATATATGACAAACGAACAAATACGAATAATTGCAGATGCTTTACTATCAGATAATCCTTCTTATGAAGAAGTAGAACAGGTTGCTGATAGAATTATTGCGGCAAGTAAGAAGAAACTTGAAAAGCAGTATGTTATAGATATTATTGTTGCAAATCGAAAGATATATCAACCGGTGTCGTCTATTATTCAGGACAATGATGAGGGAGCTAACTGGCTTTCTGAGTTTAGGGCAAGTGGACAATGTTCTTTTAGACTTTGGTCAGATTATAAAAGAAGTCTTACTTTACCGGCACCAGCTATTGTAGAGATTAATCGCTCTACTGATTATATATTGAATCAACTTGCTAATCCGGAAATGTCAGGGAATTGGTATCGTGCAGGTTTAGTGGTTGGACATGTACAATCAGGAAAGACTGGAAATTTTTTAGGACTTGCTAATAAAGCAATGGATTGTGGATATAAAATTATTCTTGTTCTTACTGGTATGTACAATGATTTAAGGAGTCAAACGCAATGCCGTATCGACAAAGGAGTGATAGGCCGTGTTACGAATCCTGATGCTCAGGACTATAGAAAGACCATAGGAGTTGGAAAGTATGTTAATCATCCTAATATAATAAATCTTACTTCCAGTAAGTTGAAAGGTGATTTTGGTTCTCAAAAAACAGATATTGGTGGAGTACTTTCTTCTGCCGATCCAACTATTATGGTTTGTAAGAAAAATTCTTCAATTCTTAGTAATATTTTACGTCTATTTTCGCAACATGGTGTTATTGCGGATGATGGTTATCCCATCATTGTTAATACCCCTTTGTTAATCATTGATGATGAGGCAGATAGTGCCTCCATTAATACAGAATACAATCGAGGGGAAATTTCAAAAATTAATTCAAAAATAAGGGCCATTCTTTCTTTGTTTGAAAAAAGGTGCTATGTTGGATATACAGCGACGCCATATGCTAATATTTTTATAGATCCGGATCCAGTTATAGCATTGGATTATATTGAAGAAGATGGCAAGAGATATAGGCTATGTAAAGATGATCTCTTCCCCAAAAACTTTATTCTAAATTTATCTGCTCCTAGTAATTACATTGGTCCAAATATATTATTTGGTATTCCAACTGTATATGACGATTCGGAAAAATTACCTCTTCCAATTATTGAGTATATAAAAGAAGATGATTATCTTGAGGATGATAGTAAAGGTAAAAAGAAGAAGATGCTCAAATCGTTACCTGCCACACTTATAGAAGCTACAAAATTATTTTTTGTAAGTACAGCTTTGCGTCGAGCACGAGGGCAAAAGACATCTCATAGTTCAATGCTTATAAATGTTTCTCAGTATATTAGGAAGATGGATGATATAGCTAAATTGATGCAAGTCCTTGTGTCTGAGTTGTGTGATAAGATAGAGACTTTAAACGATAATAAAGTTCTTGAAAATGAGCTTGAAAACTTGTATAATAGTAAAATTAAGCTAAGTAATGAGTATATATCAAAAGATTATCCGGAATGGATGCCATTGCTTAGAATGAAAGATTGGCAGGAAGTGCGCAATGAGCTTCCAGTTGTTGCTGCTAAAGTTCGTAATGAAGTCAGGGTTATTCATTCGCCAACAGATGATGATTTTGAGTTGAATACAACAAGGCTTGATTATGATAAATATGAAAACAAATCTCATGAATTTGACAATGGATTATATGTCATAGTTATAGGTGGAAATACAATGGCTAGAGGTATCACGCTTGAGGGATTAGTTGTGAGCTATTTTTTTCGTACAAGTAATACATTTGATACATTGATGCAGATGGGGCGTTGGTTTGGATATCGTGATGGATATATTGATGCTTGTCGTTTGTATCTTGATAAAGAAACCGAAACCAATTTCCGTTGTATTGCTGTTGCTACACAAAAAATGCGTGATGATTTTGATGATATGAGATATCGTGGAATTAAGCCTCGGGATTATGGACTAAAAGTTATGCGTTTTCCTGGTGTATTAGAGGCAACATCTAGAAATAAATTTGGTGCTACTGTTAAAGGACGTCTTTCATTAAACAAAACTACGCTTCAAGCATATAAGATTAAACGTGATTCTGAGATAAATGCCCAAAATATGCAATATGTTATAGATTTTCTTGGAAAATTGGGACATTCCAATCATAAAATGCGGTTTGGCGTTCCTTCACATCATTATTTTTGGAAATGTACAGGTAATGATATTATTGATTTCATAGGCAAATTTAAAACTGCTACGGAGCAAATGCCTGCGAGTCTTTTGAAGGCATATATTTCTCGTCAGATAGGAAAAGGTAATTTAATAGAGTGGACTGTAGTTCTTGCTAATGTCCAAAAGAAAGGTGATGTTGTACATTCAAGAGAATTTGTTACATCTGCTGAAACAATAAAGGTAGGGCCTGCTATTCGTGGAAATAATGATAATAGCAATTCTGAATTTTATGTTGCTAATAATGCTGCAATATCAGGACCTGCATATGAATCTTTAGATTTAGATGATGATGAATATCGGCAAGCGCTTAAAATGACAATAAGTCAATGGAAAGATGCTAAAGAGAAAAATGCGACAAAAAGAATGACAGAACCTACATCCCCTTTTGCTAATTGTTCAAAAAGGGTAAGAAAAAGTACAAATGGACTTCTCCTTCTTTACAATATGGATTTTGGAGACGGGAAAGAAAACGTGTTTACATATGTACTTAGTTTGCCTCAAATAGCAGATAAAGATGAAACGTCGATTAGCTATGAATATCGTGGTAATATAAATGCATTTAAATTGATAGACGATGATGAACAGGAATGAACTTATAAATTATATTGAGCTTACTTGGGAGAATCTCAAAGATGAAGGTATCAATACGATGCTTCGATTAGAAGGGAGTAAAGCACCTTTATTTCTTAGGGCAGTGAATCAAACAGTCGCTTTTTTGCTGACTTTGGACATTAATCGTGATGTGGATATTAAGCAGAGGCAATTTAATAATGTGTCTATTCAAATTGAAAGATTATCAGTTGATACAAAGGCAATCGTGGTGACTTTAACAAATCAAAGGTTTTTTGATACTTTTGCTAAGATTGCTGCGGATGTTATATCTTATACAATGTATGTGTCAAATGAGGCAGAACAAGTTTTGATTTTTTGTACAAAGATTAATAGTTGGAAGAATATTTTTAGTAAAGGGGTAACAGATATACTTACTTCAGAAGAGCAAGTTGGATTGTTTGGAGAGCTGGAATTTATCAAAACTATGATAAATGAAGGAATACATACAAGTGTCGTTATTGATGCCTGGAAAGGAGCCAATGCTGAAGATAAAGACTTTCTATTTAATGGAACAGGTGTTGAGATTAAAAGCTCTATTAAACAAGATAAACTTGTTAAGATTTCCAATATCAGACAATTGGATACAACAGGTTTTAGTAATCTTTTTTTGTATAACTATTCTTTTGTGCGCACAAGTGGAGGAAAATGTACACTTTCATCTCAAGTGGATGACATTAGGTCTTTGCTTGTAGGTTCACCATATTTAGATGAATTTGAGGCCAAATTGTTGAACGTGGGTTATCGTGATTCAGATAAAGATAGCTATCCTTTGTCTTACACAATATCGATGGAAGATATATACCATGTGGTGGATAGTTTTCCTCGGTTAACTAAAGCTGGAATTCATGAGTCAATATTGGATGCATGTTATATCGTTGATCTTAATGTGTGTGATTCATATTTAATTAATTATAGTTATTTTGTAAAGATAATAAAAGGATTATAATATGGCAACGTCTTTAGATGATTATATAATAGAAGTTTCAGAAATTGTGAATGAACGACTGGCTGAAACTGGATCGCCTGTTCAAGCATTTACCCAATATGTGCTTGAAGCTATGGGAGATATGGCTAATCTTGGTGAAGCAGAGGATTGCTATGCTATAATAAGGAATGATTCCAATAATAATGTAATAGGTGAGATTAATGGATATGCTATAAGTGTTAGTGGTGAAACTGTATGTTTGTTTGGTACTGTTTATCAGCCTCAACAGGATAATATGCCGTTTTCGGTTTCCTCAGATAAATATAATACAGTAATAAATCGACTTCAAGGATATTATCTTGCAGCAGTTTCTGGAAGATGTAATGAGATGGAACCATCAGCTGATGATTATCATATATGTAAATATATTTATGAAAATGCAGATGATATTACTAATGTCCGTTTATTTATTGTGACCAATGGTACAATTAAGCCCACTTTTAAAGTTCATAAACAACGTATTGGTGACAAACTGGTTTCATTTATTTCATGGGATATTAATAAATTATATGTGAATTTGCATTCTGGAACAGATCATCTTTCTGTTGATATTGATTTTAATGATTTAGAATATAATTTTAGTATTCCGTTTATTGAAATGTCTTCTTTGGAGGAAAATTATCAAACTTATATAGCTATGCTTCCTGGGGAGTTTTTATACAATCTGTATGAAAACTTTAATACAGATTTATTGCAATCTAATGTTCGTTTTTTTAAAGGGGGAAAGAATAAGTGTAATAGAGGGATTTTTGATACTTTAAAGACAAAACCTCATCGATTTTTAGCATATAATAATGGGCTTACTGCAACAGCTAAGAATGTTCTTGCTGATTATAATGAGGATAATAGAACTGGTACTTTTAGATATATTGAGAATTTTCAGATTCTTAATGGTGGCCAAACTACGGCGAGTATTTATTATGCAAAGAAAACTAATCCTAGTATTGACCTTAGTAAGGTATATGTCCAGATGAAACTAATCCTGCTTCATGATAATATTGAAGAAATTCATCCGTTAATTACAAGATTTTCTAATACTCAGTCAAGTGTTACGCCATCAGATTATAGTACTAACAATCCATTCAATCAGAAATTACAGGAATTGTCTCGTACAATTATTGCACCAGATATCGCTCATAATGGAAATGTTATCCATTGGTATTATGAACGTGTTAGTGGGCAATATGATCAAGATTTGTCTCGTATTAAGTCAAAAGCAGGTAAAGATAAATTTAAGGTGGAGAATCCTCTAGATCTTAAGTTTGATAAATGTGAACTTGGAAAAGTATATACAGCTTGGCACCAAAAACCTGATATTTCAATTAATGGTCCTCAAAAATGCTATTCTGCTTTCATTGAAGACTTTAAAGATAAAATACCTGATGTGCAATTTTTTGAGGATTTTTGTGCAATATTAAAGATATATAGATTCATGGAAAAAAAGAATTCTGTTTTTCTAGAGTATCATCAGGTTAAAGCCCAGATGACATTATATACATTGGCCATGTTGTATTATGTTACAAATGGGAAGTTGTCATTATATAAGATTTGGGAGAATCAGGAGTTGTCTGTTAATCTTAAATCCTTTATTAATGAGTTAAGTAAACAACTTTATTCGAAATTGGAAGCTGATTGTCCAAATACTACGACCTTTCGTGATTTTTGTAAATCCGCAAAAACTTGGTCTATGGCTAAAAGTTATACTTTTAATTTAGATTTTGCATCAATTCGTGATGATATGAAGAAGAGTGATGAAGACGCAATTCGGCGCCAATCTGCTAAAGAACTTTTGGAAAAAGAAAGAAGACAGATAGAGTCTCTTGGGGTGGTATTTTGGGATGGACTGTCAACTATTGTTGATGGAACATATACAGAGTTAGAATGTAAAACAATGTCCGACATTGCTGAACAGCTCAAAGGTGGTAGGCAGTTATCTACTGTGTTAGTCTTTGAAGGAACTCAAATATATAAGAAATTTTGTAAAACGGGAAAAGATAAAAATGATGTCATTTCCCTTAGCTCTATCTATCAGAAAAAAGAGGAAAAAGATTCATCTGCTTTATATAAACGGATACAACAATTATCAGACGAGGACTGGAGTAAGATTCGTCTTGTGGTAGGGCGTGCTTGCAGTGAATCCGATACTAAAATAGTTAAAAAGGTATCACTACAGAAGGATAAAAGTAAGTTAACCTATAAGCAACTTGTTGTTATTTGTCGTGCCCTTGATCAAATTAATATAAAGTTTAAAGAACAAATTAAAAAAGCATATTGATGCAGAATCTATTTAATAACGATCCAATTTGGACAGAACGTGAATTTTCTCATCCAAATAGGATTATACGCTTGGGAAGTTTATTTAGTGGAATAGGAGCAATTGAACATGCACTTAAAAGGTTGAATATAAAAACCGTCATTCAGTTTGCGAGTGATATTGATATTAATTGTAAAAAAAGTTATTTCGCGAATTATGATATAAGTGAAGAAAAATGGTGTTCAGATGTTCATAAATTGAATGCAAAGCCATATAGATATCAGGTAGACCTTTTAGTTGGCGGTGCCCCTTGTCAAGCTTTTTCTCTTGTAGGAAAAAGAAGAGGATTTGCGGATACTAGAGGAACCTTATTCCGGGAGTTTGCACGTATTGTGAAAGAATGCAAACCTAAAGTTTTTATTTTTGAGAATGTTCGTGGAATTCTAAATCATGATAATGGTGTGACATGGGATGTAATCCGCAGGACTTTTGAGGAAGACTTGAAATATCACATTTTTTCTCAAGTTCTGAATAGTAAGAATTATGGTATACCTCAAAATAGAGAACGACTGTTTTGTATAGGTTTTCGTAAAAATATAGATTTTATTTTTCCTGAACCAATAAAACTGGAATATAAAATGTATGATTTTCTTTTGGATACTTTTGATTCAAGTTATTTTCTTAATGATAAAGGAGTAAAGTTTGTTACGTCTCATAAGAATCGTCAAAAACGATATACACAGATAAATGGAGAGATAGCATTATGTCAAAAAAGGAATCAGGAATTTAATTGGCATGGTGATTTTGTATATCACCCACTTTCCCAAGGAGAGGAAGCGTATGATGAATTTATATTTGATGTTAGTGAGGTTGAAGAAAAGTATTTTCTTTCTGAGAAAGTAAAAAAATACGTTCTGTCACCAGGTACTAAGAATTTCCGAACTTCAACAGAAACAGATTTGGATATTGCACGGCCTTTACTTCATTCTATGCATAAAATGCATAGAGCTGGCGTAGATAATTATGTAACAAATAGAGGTAGAATAAGAAAACTTACACCAAGAGAATGTCTTCGATTGATGGGATTTAAAGACTGGTTTAAAATAGTTGTATCTGATACTTCTATGTATCAGCAAGCTGGTAATAGTATAGTTGTAGATGTATTAATAGCAATTCTTAAACAATTAGATATCACTAAGTATGGAATTGACGAAGATTAATGATTTGATGTCTAGCCGGGGTTATACAAAAGCTGTTGCTCCAATCTTTGATGAGTGGGAGTTTGTAAAAGATGAAATACTACTTCCTAATAGAAAAGCTGGCTCTGGAAATGGAACAGTTCATATTTATCTTCTTGAAGATAATATGAATATATTTCGGAAATGTTTCCCGAAATATATAAATTCTTTTTGCCAATCTCCAATAGAATCTAATAATAAATGTCCTTCGATTAAACATTTTGTTCAGACGGATAATATTTTGACTGTTGCGGATTTTGCATATAATCATTATCATTGCGATGCCAATGTTTTTGATTATTTAGATTATGTTAGCAAAGTTATTAAACATGACGATAATGGGATGCTTGTTTTTAATTCTTTATTTAAATTATCGACAGACGAAAGGCCCTATTTTAAGCAGTTTGATAAACAAATATTTGGTAAGTTAATACGATACATATTCGTTCCTGGAAAAACAGCTTATAAACTTTATTTGTATGGTGATGATAATTATCAGAATTTTGCAGTTTTTTGGGTAATAGGCCAAATTGCAGATTGCGATTATATAATTAATGCTGTTAAAGATAAATCATTGATAGCAAGGAGGCAGATAAAAGGGAATTCTTCTTTGGGAAAAATAGCTCCTTCATCTTTGACTAGTTTTGCTTCTTCAGCAGTTTTAGATATTTTTATTTCATTTATGCGAAAAAAAGGTAAATCTGAGAGAACGATTAAAAGTTATATAGGCAATTTAAATAACCTTATTCCAAAAGCTCAGAAGATGCTTGATGGCAAAGACTATCCATCACCATTAACAATTACTGATATAGATATGCTCAAAGCTATTGATGATAGATTATGGAGTAATCCTATGGTTGCGCAATGGAATAGAGATGAGCATAATCGAGCAAGTGCTGCATTGCATATGTATATTTCAATGTTTGAGGAAGAAATACCTTTAATATGTGGGGAGCAAAAATGTTTGCTTATAGGAAAAAATACATCAAAGGATTCTTTGACTGTAGATGAATTAGAGCAAATGGAGGCTTATAAGCATTATTTACAATCGGTAAAGAAATTATCAGATATTACACAGGTGGCTTATTCTAATATTCTGCTTAAAAAAATGTCAGATTTATTGCAAGATTATTATCGCTCTGACTTGAGAAATGTATTTTCCATAAGAGACTATGCTAAACTTGTAAAGATGGAGGCTGAAATTTGGGATATATCTGAGATTGCTGCTGCAAATAATCAATCAAAATGTAAGCTAAGTGCTGCTTTTAGGTCATACACAGAGTTTGTAGAACACACTTTAAGTGATGAAGAATTAGCAGATATTGCTTTTAGTGATAAAATTAAACCAGAAACTGTTGCTAGTTCAGTAGGGAAAAAACAGCAATTTAGAACACATCTTCCATTGTTTACTATAGATGGGGCTTGTGGTTATTTCGCTTATAATCAAGAAGCAAATATTGAGGGGTGGGTAGATGTATCTAAACAGGGATTGAAACTTAATGATAGTATGTTTCTTGTTCATGCCCGAGGCCATTCTATGGAACCTAAAATTTATGATGGAGATCTTTGTATTTTTCAGCGTTATGATGGAGAAGAACGTATGGATAATATCGTATTAACTCAATTGAATGAGCATGATTCAGATTATGGTGGAATGTATACTATTAAGAAGTTTCATTGTGATAAAAGACTTAATGAATATGGTTATATTGAGAATGTTAATGTAGAATTGAAATCTCTTAATCCTCAATATAAATCTATAATAATAACTGAAGAAATAGCCCCTAATCTTAAGACTATTGGCATATTTGTAGCAACTGTCAAAAAGAATATTATTTGACAATTAAAATGTGAGAATTTTATGCAGTATCGGTTTTAGATACAGGCCTCTGTAATTTTACTCAATACTAACTATCCCTTTTATGTCTTAACTTTGGATGAATCTCTGCTAATAATGTAACAAACCATGCAAATACCGCAATCACAAACACTTACCACCCGATGCCTTAGTCGGATATTTGATACCACTTCGGCCACTTATAAGTTCTTCTGGTTCTTGTCCATCTTGCAGATACATGCCCGTACGGAAAATTTACATATAAACGTTTGGGATATAGTGATTCGTATGGTGGCCAATGCCTGGTATCCAATACATTATTTCAGACTGTCATTTGGGAAAAACGATTCTTTGTTTGATATTGTCACCGAATTGCAGAAAGAGACACAGATACCGATTGATGCGAGTTGCGAGGAGGTTATCGGACAGCTTCAGGAAAGGCTGAGAGATAAGCAGGTAAAGAGTAGGCTGGGTAAGATTACTACGTATGTGCCTTACTGTTTTCTGTATCCCTGGATAAATGCGACAAATAACAGTCGTGAAGTTATGTGGCGTTCTCAAAGTTTTGAAAATGGATGTCTTTATTCCATCTATAAAGAGAAAACAGATTTTTATATCGAACTTAATCCGGTGTGGGATGAATATCTGCATACGCATTACAAGATTCTGATGGATTTCACTTATTGGAACTTGATGCAGTTTCTGCAAGCGAGGAATCCCAATGTGCCGGCTATTTCCAGTAAGCTAATCAGGCCGGAAAGCAGGAGTTCTCTGGCAAACCAGCATCGTTATTGGAATAAGGTTATACAGATAGGAGGGCCTGTACGCTGCATTTACACAGGTCATGAGTTGTATCCTTCCGATTATGAGTTGGATCATTTTATTCCTTGGAGTTTTGTTTCTCATGATTTGCTTTGGAATCTGATACCTGCTGATGGCAGTATCAATTCTTCCAAAAGTAATTATCTACCGGATTTGGATATTTATCTGCCTAAATTAGCTAAATTGCAGCATCATTCTTTAAAAGTCTCTATACAGGCGGGTTATCAGCCAACTATTCTGGAAGATTTTCTGTCTTTAGGATATACACCGAAAGAGTTTGTCCTGATGAATGAGGAAGAGTTTTTGGAGGTGTATAGGCGTACTTTCGGACCAATGCACCAAATAGCCTTGAACATGGGATTTGAAACCTGGAAATACTAAATACTATGGAACCTGAAAAGATAAATCATCCTTACCTCACCGCTATCAGGCGTACGAGTCTTTCTGTACCCACCCGTTACCTGCTTCAACATAATCTGCTGAAGGGACGTATTCTGGACTTTGGTTGCGGGTATGGCTTTGATACAGACGAGTTGAAACGTCAGGGGTATGACATTACGGGGTACGACTATTATTATCGTCCTGAATATCCGGACGGGAAGTTTGATACTATTCTGTGCAACTATGTGCTGAATGTACTGGAACCATACGCACAGGCGGAAGTGATGATGAATGTCACGAACCTTCTTGCTCCTACGGGAACGGCCTTTTTTGCCGTGCGTCGTGACCTGACGGAAGAAGGGTTCAGGTTGCATGCCATTCATCGCCAGTACACCTATCAGTGTAATGTGCGGCTGCCTTTCCAGAGTTTGGAACGTAATGCGAGCTATGAACTTTATCAGTATCAGCATTTCAATAAGTTGCCCCGGAAGGAAGGGGAGGTTTGTCCTTTCTGCCGTCTGTCGCGAAGAGTGGAAATTATTTGTGAGACGGCTACTTGTGTGGCGTTCTATGACGGTTATCCGGTATCGCCTGGTCATGCACTGATTATTCCCAAGCGGCATGTGGCTTCTTACTTCGACCTGACCAATCACGAACGGGAGGCCATGAATGTGGTGCTTCAGTACGTGAAGCAGAAGGTGGACGAGCGATTCCATCCGGATGGGTACAATGTGGGCATTAATGTGAACGAGGCGGCGGGGCAGTCGGTCTTTCATGTACACATGCACTTGATTCCGCGCTACAAGGGCGATGTGCCCAATCCGAAAGGTGGTGTAAGAGGTGTGATTCCGTCAAAACAGAGCTACGATGCCAACGAGGGGCTTTCTTCGCCTGCACTGCCGGAGAGAAAGAAAGCTTATACCATTGAAGAGAAGAGAAACGAGCATGGGAATGCTTATATCCCTTGGGAAGAAGAGGCTGACCAGTTGCTTTGCCGTCTGTATGATGAAGGGAACAGCATAAGTGTGCTTGCCGAGATGTTTGAACGTACTAAAGGGGCTATCCGCAGCCGTTTGAAGAAGTTGGGGAAGATTAGTTAAAGGATAGTTATTAATAATACGATTTTGAAGGAGGAGATAAATTATTGTGGGTAGCAAAGAATATAGTAAGACTTGCTACCCACAGTTTTTTATAGTTTGAAAGTCAATATTTACTGCTTCAATTTCTCTTCCACACCCGGCAGATAGGGTATTTGCGCATAAAGACGGCGTGCAACAGTCCGGCTTCGGGGGAGCACATCGGTACCATCGAAGAACAAATCTGCCATTTTCTTGACGAAACTTTCGGGCAAATGGAAATCGGCATTTTCGGCGTTTTCTACCAGATCGTTCAACGCAACCAGTTGCCAATATTGTTCAGCCAAGGTTTCCAGGCCGTAACATATATCCACTACGCTAATAAGAAGTAATTGCAAATCATTGTCGGGGCATTTTTCTGCAAAGTCCAATATGAATTCCCAATCTTGTCGCATTAAGGTGATTTGTTCCACCTCGGCTGCTTGCTGTTGTAACCACGTGTCTTTTCCGTGTTTCACGTGGGCATTCCAGGCGCGATAGACCATTTGTGTTACTTCCAGTAGATGTGGCATGGAAAGATAGGGGAAAAAATCGTCCTTGCTAAGTCGGGGCAACAAAGAATTACTCCATCCATAAGTTTTCGAAAGTAGATTGTACAATTTTACATAGGCTTTAAAAAGGTCGTTCAATTCTTTAGGTAAGTAACGGACATCGGTATCGGCATTCTGGGGTATTCCCTCGGCCAACGGTCCTTTAGCAAAGTCAGCCCACTCGAAGATGCGCAACTTGGAAGAAGCGGATGTAAAGGCTGGGTCGCACAAATAAGGGAATATCCACTTGATATGTTCCGACCGTTTTTTTTCGTAGAACACGTGTTCAGAATTTATCACCACCTGGTGTCCTTCTTCCCGTAACTGGGCACTTATTGCTTGAGAATCTTTGCTGCTATCCTTTTCATACCAGTAGACGGCAGTGGATTTGTCTTGCCGTTCGGCAGGCAGGCTTTCTTCTTTGCCGGAATACAAGTCGCCCAGGTTCTTGGCTGCACATTCCTTGTCCAGACGGGCTGCTTGTTGATAGGCTTCGATGGCTTTGTTTGCGTCGGGCTTTGTCAGTCTTCCCATGTGGAACATCACTCCGCGGTCTACGATGCATTGCAGGTTACCTAGTCGAGCATATTTGTTATTCATCTCTACCAGATGGTTACGCTCAGCTGGAGTCAGTAGTTCGTCTTCAAGTATGAAGGCCGATATGGTTTCTTCCAGCGGGCAGACTGCCTTACAGCCCAGTTTGTCTGCCTGGCACACATATTCGTAAGCTTGTCCGATAAGTTTCTGTTTGGTTGCATTATCTATATCGGGCAGTTTGCCGTCGGGCTCATCAATAGTACCCATTATCTGTGAGCATAGTCCTTTGGCTAAGCCGACATATCCGTCACCGCAATCCTTATCGGCTGCCAGCTGATAATATTCGCGTGCCTTTTCCAGATCTTTGTCTACTAATTCTCCTTTCTCGTAGATTTGCGCTAGCATTACTGCTGCCCGCGGCTCACCTTTTTCAACAGCCAGTTTCAGGTAGCGTATTCCCTCGAACTCATCGGTAAACCCGTGTCCTTCGGTACAGAGAATTGCCCCATATTTGAAATAGATTTTGGGGAGTAAATTATTCATGCCGGCTGCCTGCTTCAGGTAGTTTATTGCCCGGCGATTGTCCTTAGGAGCCCAGTCGTAATCGTAGTAGGTATCCTTGTCTTCACGCATCAGTGGATTAGTCTCCAATGAGCGGGTACGAAAGATGTCGTATAGGTTCAGGGCTGCATCCATAGCTAAGCCGGTGCCCAGGTACAAAGCTTCTTCATAGTACTTCACACAATCGGCCTCGGTCTTTCCTTCTTGTCCATGCCCGTTCTGGCACATGATTCCCAACTGATAGCAGCAACTGCCATTGGGTATTTTGCTTCCACGGACAAGCCATTTCCATGCTTCGGCATCATTTTCCTGGCATCCATTCCCGTAATAGTACATGTTCCCCACATTGAAGTAAGAACCTGAATCACCCGCCTCGGCTGCTTTCTTGTACCAACGGAAGGCTAGTTCAGCCTTTTTAGGTACTCCTACGCCTTCTTGGTGGCAATAAGCTAAAGTCGACAGGCATATTGCTACTCCGTATTCTATGCCCTTACGCAGCAAGCTGATTCCCTGCTGTATTTCTGCATCGTCTCTGTACTGAAACGTTTCCATGTTAATCAAGTGAGCCCAGGCCATATTGTTGTATGCTTCCAGATACCCTTCGTCCAACGCTTGGTGATAGAGTTCCAACGCCCGTTCTCTGTCATACGCCACACCGTTTCCTTCGTCATACATATCGCCCATCACTATGAAACTCTCGGGTACGCGCATTTCCATGCATCGTTTCAGTAGAGTAAAAGCTCGCTTGGGGTTGCGCTGGCGTGTCCAGCCGTACAGGTTATCCTTGGCTAAGTGTAACATCGCAAAGGGGTCATCCATATTTACGGCCTTATCCAGCAGTTCACGATAACGTACACAGTCTATTTTTACACCAACTCCTACTTCATAGCAACGGGAAAGTACCTGAAATCCATACGATTTTCCTTGTTCGGCACATAAGTTGGCATAACGGAAACTTTCTGCAGGATTCCTTTCAATTCGATTATAGAAACAACTCATGGCATATTGCGCAAAAGCATTTCCGGCATCGGCCTTTTCCTTTACATACTTGAAACGGAAAGCATCGAGTCGTTGCATGCGTGGATAAGCTGTGAGGATAGTACGCAGCAGGAATTGTGCTTCCTTGCAGTCATCCAGTGCTGGACGTATCAGCTCGGTAAAAGCCATGTCATGTTCATAGTTCTGCAATAATTTTCGGGCTGTTTCCACGGCAGCTTCGTATTGGGAACTGGCAGCTGGCACAGTTTCGGTACCGGGTACTCCTTCGCGGGTTGGCGTGGGCGTATTCTTGGGTTGTGGACGGTGAATCTCTACCCCTATATTGGTAGCTACTGCTTCTACCAGCGGCATGAGCATTTCTTTATAATCAGGATAGGCCACCAGCCAGTGCTTGCGCGAGAGGTAATAATCAAAGTCGTCGTTCATAGGTGTAGAGTCGACCATGAAGGGGATGATAGTTTTGCCGTGGCTAAAGGCTTTGTCTACCTCGTTGGCTACCTGTGAGGAGCTGTTAGAGTCTTCGGAATAAATCAAGACCATGAGACTACAATCGCGGATAGCTTGCACAATGTTACCAGCCCAGGTTTTGCCAGGGATAATGTTGCGTGGTGCAATCCAGCATGGAATACCACATTCTTCCAAAATATGGCAGGTGGCGTCGGCAATGCCTTTGTTGGCCGATGAATAACTGATGAATACGTATTTGTGTTCCATACTGATAGATTTAAAATTATGAATTATACAAACATACGAAAAAAATTATAAAATCCCGCTGACTGAGTTAATATCTTTTTATTTCAGTAGCTGTTTCTGAGATGGGGAGAGGAACGAAATTATATTTATGTTCTATTGTTTTTTGATGGATTGTTTTTTTGATGGGAGTAAGAATTTATTTGTGGATTACTTTTGTTTTTTTCTTCATATTCCCCTATATGGCATATCTTCAGGTGCATATTTGCCATACATTATGAAAATCATTAAAAGAAAAAAATGTATGGAAGAGAATTTAGATAAGCTATTCGATTACAGACCGCTGATTCCGGGAAGTGGACGTTTTGCATCCATAGTGGACATTGGCGGGGGAGCAGGTCGTGTGGTAGACCAGATGCGGAAATGCTGTCTGCCTGACGTGCAACTGTATGCGTTTGGCATGAACCGGAAGGAAATGGACGAGTTGTCCTTGTGTGGCAAATACCTGATTGGACAGGAAGGGCTGGGTAGCGGTAAGGACCGTTTTCTTGCGGAGTATGAGTGCAGTAAGTCTTTCCCTGCAATAGAGAGTGTATTAAGGGGCAGACTTGTGGCGGTGTTTGTGGTATGCCTTGGTGGAGGAACAGGAGAGGGGTGTATCAGGTCTTTCCTGCAGAAGGCCAGAGAGGTGGGAAACAAGGCAATCATTCTGGTGGCAACGATTCCCCATTCGTCGGAGGGAGCGGAAAAGCGGAAGAATGCTTTAGGTTTGCTGAAGGCGTTGGAACCGATGGCAGACGCTCTTTATACGGTGGATTATGATGACTCCCGGTGTGCTACGCTTACGGAAGTGTTTCAGGAAGCGGACCGGAAGATAATTGAGTTTACGGATTCGCTTTTGGGGATGGTGCTTCGTCGTTGCATGATTACCTTCGACTTTAATGATTTCAGGACTTTCCTGCAGTTCCCGACTCCTTCTAAACACATCGACTTTTTTATGCTTGTCGGTAGTCTGGATTTCCTGAGGAAGGAAGTGAAGGACTGGGGGAAGAAGCTGCCGGCGAAGTATTCGTCTGCCGATGAGGTGGCGATGGCTGTGTTCTCAATAGAGAATGCGGACTGGTCGGACGATAAGGAAACGACGGAGGCGATGGACGTGGTGCACGAACGTTTTTTACAGCTGCCGCCCGACGCGGAGGTTAAATGGGGGATATACCCGGATGAGACGCTTCCACCGCACCAGTTCAGGTTGCGGGTTTTCACCAAATGCAAGAGATAATATGGCTTAATGTATAATTGCAGAAAAGGAGGATAGACAATGAAATCAATCGATAAAAAGGAAGTGGTCATCTGGCTGATGACCCTAGTTATCGTTCTTATCATCTGCTATTTGCTTAGCCTTTGTGGGGGAAACTCGTCGGAGAGGTGGCTGCGGATTTGGTAAACATAACGTGATATTTTTATCTTATGTGGAGATTTTTCCAACGGGGCCTTGCTGGACGACTGTAACAAGTTGTGCCGCCGGTCCCGGTTGTTTGCTTTATAAAGTCTGCAGCGGGCGTATCAGAACTCTTTCGTTTCTTGCGTTTGTTGCAGGATGGTTTTTCCGTTGTGCTGTACTTTCAGGGTGGCTTTGTCGCCCATGGTTACCACATAGCGGTAGCTGCCTTTTGAGAAGAGGAAGGTGTTGTCCTTCTCTACATAGTTGCCGTTCAGCACCAGTTCGGGAGTATCTGACATCTGCTGTGTGCTTTTCCAGGAAGCGTATCGCATGGTTTCTCCGTCCAGATTGTCGATGCGGATAATGTAATCTTTCGTTCTGAAAAACAGTTCCAGTCGTTGGTAGTGGTGTAACTGAGGATGCAGCCAGAAAGGAGCTCCGGTTTTCTGATAGACAAAATCTGTGCCATTGAAATGGTAGATGTCGTATCGGTCGGAAATGCAGTTCATGCTGTCTGTGGTGGCTACATACAGGTTTTGTGCTTTCTTGTCGTATTGGAAAAGCCAGTCCCATCCTTCGCCCAGATTGGCAAGAAAGTACCAGTCAGCAATGCTGTGTTCAAAGCCTATGGTGTCTGAGCGTTTGCCGTGGCGTACGAAGCAAGGGGCACTGACGAGATTTCCATCTTTTATCCGCATAGCCACCAGGGAATTGGCGGAGTAGTTGCTGGATATCCTGAAATAATCGTCGACCATGTACAGCTTGCTGCCGTCTGTACAGGGATAGGTATAGATGGTGTCGATGTAGCTGCCGAAATCGATTTCATCGTGCTCGCCGTCGGGATGCAGCAGCATGTCGAGCGATTGGTGGACAGCTTTTATTTCCGTTCCGCTTCTGTACTGGATGAGGTTGCCCCAGCAGATCATGGTTCCGCCTTCGCCCGTATTCCATGAATAGATGCGCAGGCATTTGTCGTCTGAAGTAGCAATGGTGACGTATTCCTTTTTGATGCTTTGAGTGAAAGGATGGGAGAAAGTGGCGGTGTCGGTGAGTACCCAATTAATCAGAGCTTCGTGGGAGGGAGTGTAAAAATTCTCGAAGGCTTCTTCTTCAGATTTCGGCTGGGAATCTTCCAGCATTTTCAGTTCTTTCTTTTCCATCTGGGTAGTATGTGACGACTGACACGCATAGAGTGTTACCAAAGAACACAGCGACAGATACAGTAATGAATAAGCTTTCATGTTTTTAGGAATTTGGATGTGTGTATTTCGGGATAAAGATACTACTTTTTCAGCTGATTCCATACGGTTTCTACCCACCGGTGGATATTCTCCCGGGCGACTTCCGGACGGACGGCTTCTTCAAGGGGCATACCGTCGGGGGTAAGGCTGTCTACTCTGCTGAACCCGGCATTCAGCAGGGATTTGGCATCGCTGGCTTTTCCGGCTACCAGCCAGACAGGGATATGCTGTGCTTGTGCCCGCCGCATCACCCGTTCGGGAAGCTTGCCCATGAGTGTCTGACGGTCGGCATGTCCTTCGCCGGTAATGACGAGGTCGGTATGTGTCAGGAGGGTGTCGAATTCGCAGAGGTCGAGCAGGAGGTCGGCACCCGATTGGGTGGTGGCCTGGAGGTACTGCAGGAAGGCGTATCCCAGTCCGCCGGCAGCTCCGGCACCGGGTTGGAAGGATGCGTCTCTGCCCATGCGTCGGGCGGATTCCTTGGCAAACTGACGGGCGCGTCGGTCCAGTTTTTCCACCATCGCGGGAGTGGCTCCTTTCTGTGGGGCGAAAACTTGGGCGGCTCCTTCGGGTCCGTAGAGCGGATTGCGTACATCGCTGGCCAGTATGAAGTGGCAGTCGGACAGAGGACCGTTCAATACGTCTTCTATCGTGCCGCCGGGAGCCAGGGACTCAGTGAGGCCCTGAAGCATGCCTTTTCCGGCATCGCTCGTACCGCTTCCGCCTAGTCCGATAAGGAAGCGTCGGCATCCGTGCCGTACGGCGTGTGCCACGAGTTCGCCTACGCCGTAGGTGGTGGCCACTAACGGATTGCGTTCCTCGGCAGACAGGTACGTCAGCCCGCAGGCTTGTGCAGTTTCAATGACGGCGGTTCCGTCGGGAGCAATGCCGTAGCAAGCGGTGACGGGACGCATCAGCGGGTCGTGTACTTTCGCTTGGAGAAGTTGCCCGTGGAGGGCGGTGATAAAGGCCGGAAGCATCCCTTCGCCTCCGTCGGACATGGGGAGGGAACGGACTTCTGCCCCGCGGACTGTCAGAGCGTGGGAAAAGGCTGCCTCTACTTCTTCTGAAGAAAGGCAGCCTTTGAATGAATTGATGGCGAGCAGAATTCTCATGAGTGAGTGGATTTTAGTAACTTTTGCAAAGTTACTAAAAATAGGTGGAAGACTGCAAGTACATTGGGGGATGTCAGCTTTTGGAATCGGAAATGGTGTAGTTAAGCAGGTAAATGTCATCCGGAGAAATTTGTCCGTCTTCCGTCAGGATGCGCCAGTCGGTGATTTCAGAGACGTGATACACATTTACGTCACCACAATGCAAAGAGCTGATATAGTAAGGTTCGTTCAGTGCTTCTGCCTGGAATGTGTCGGGACCGATGAAACCTTTCATCCGGAACCAGATGTGTTCTTTCTGTTCCTTTTCATCGGGGTCTGCGAATTCCGGATCGACCCTCAGCCCCAGTTTGACGATAGCCGATTCCGGGTCGGATGCACAAGCTCTTCTCATATAGTCAAGGCGCTCAAGGGCCATTTCTTTCATACGCCGTGTTTCGGCATTGGTAATCATGCACAGCAGGTTATCGTCCATTTTGTCCGCAAGGTCGGTAATAGGTACATATTGATGCTGATTCATGGCTTCTTCGCTCGGGTAGGCAAAAAGCATGCAGGAGCGGGTGTTGTGTCCGTATTTACGTTGCTGGAGTCCTCCGTTTACCTTCTGAGGGTATCGGTGCAGTGCTTCAGGCCATGGTATCAGTGTGCCCACTAATGGTGAGTTGTCAGCAAATCGCGCCAGCAATACCGGTTCTCCTGTTTCCGGAATTTCTTCGTTGTCAAGCAGACTGCAAGCCATGGTGTTCATCACTTCTCCAATTTCGTTCAGGTTTTTCTTTCCGGCATCCAGAATTTCTATTTCCGGCAAGCCACATCGGGCCAGTCCGTGTGTGTGAAGCCAGACTTCGTCCTTTTCATCCGTCACGGCATGTATCTGATAGATGTACTGCGGGCTGGGAGGAGTATTTGAAGCAGCTGCCAGGTGGGCCCATTGTCCGGAGAAAATCTGTTCGGCACTTTCGTCAATGATGGCCACCGGTTCCGGCATCAGGGCATCAATGAGCTTGAGCTGGAAGTGGAAGGATGACTTATGGTCTTTTCCGAAAGGCATGATAACCATCAGGCCGAATTCAGCCTTTGCCAGTTCTTCATTTTCTTCATCAGAAAAGATGTGTCTGCGCTGTATTGATTTGTAACTGTCGTAAGCGGGATAAGGAGAGAGGTCGACAGCATAAGTCTCTCCATGATAGCTGATGGTAATGAAAGGCTGCTCACCGTCGTTCTCGGAAGCCACGGACAATACTTCTACTCCCTCCATCTGGCTGATGCGCCTGATCTTTTCTTCGCGGTCGAAAAGGGTGTCTTCCTGGTCGCTCCAGGGAATGGCGAGCATGTATGATTTTTCTTCGTAATAGGATAAAGGCTGTTCGGAAGGAGAGGCGAGGAAGTCGGTCACATGCCGGCATTCTTCCAGTGCTTCTTTCACATCGCTCCAGAATTCCTGGGTTTCGGGGTCGTCATCTATCATTTGCATGACGGCGTCGAAATAGGGTATAGCTTCTTTTTCACGTTCCAGGTGCATCAGCGCGTATCCCATTCTGCAATGCCAGTTCGGGTCGTTCCGGCCTTCTTTTCTGGTCGATTCTAACAAATCCAGTGACTTGAGCAGATAAGATTCTCCATGGTTTATGCTGTGACCATAGTTTGCGTATTCACGTGCCAGAAGACCGGTGAGTTCATAACCTCGTTCTGCTTCGGGAACAGATTCCATCAGTCGGATGGCTTCTTCTATTTGTCCTTTTTCCAGAAGTGCCTGCACTTCCTTTATCATGTCATTTTGATTTTTCATAAGATATGTGTTTTTAAGGTGAGTATTTCTGTCAGGATTTCAATTGTACGGATTCTATCAGCTTCTGGGCTTCAGCCTCATGGCTGTCGTCTGTGGTTAAGCAGATAATCAGATAGCCTTCGAGTGTTTCACGGTCCAGCCGGAATACCAGGGTCTGCTGCACATGGATGGTGCCTCCTCCAGCTACCGGATAGTCCATAGGGACAGATATTTTTTCGAACTCCTTTCCCTGGACGTTTATTTTCTCAACTGGTTCTCCTTGCATGGAATGCAGGATGGTTCGGTGCATCTCGTCCAGTTCTTCTTCGGTATCAAACTTGTTGTGATTGATTGCTATGCTGTTTTGTTCATCCAGCAAATAGAGAATGCATTGTTCATTTGATTTTTGTGTCATCCAGTGTGCCGGATAGGAACAGCTGAATCCAAGCTGGTCGACAGTATAAGTTTCCCATTTGTCAGGGTCGGTTGTGGTGGGAGGAGACAAGACGGGAGTGTCAGAGTTGGCAGTTTCTTCTCCATCTGTTTCTTCAGTGGCATACTTTTCCAGTTCTCCGCTTTTCCATGCTGCCTGTATCTCCTCGTATTCTGATGGGGCAAGACGTGTCTGTTCGGTAAATGCCAGAATGAAGAGCACCAGAAGCACTCCTTCGGCGATGCGGGAAATGGCCCGGCTGTCTGTTTGCATGCGGTCGGCCTGCACGTAGCCTGCTCCCAGCAGCAGGCCGCTTACCAGTCCGCCTACATGGGCTGCATTGTCAATTCCCTCCGTTCGGGCTCCCGTGAGCAGGTTGTACACGACGAAGAGTCCAATGCTGTACAGTAACGACCGCCGTTGGTGACGTTCTATGCGATGGAACAGAAGGTAGGAAAGGAAGATACCGTATAATCCGAAGATTGCTCCAGAAGCCCCTGCACTGATACTGTCAGGGTGTATCATCAGACTGGCAGATGCAGAACAGAGTCCGGTGAGCACGTATGCCACACTCAGCCGGTCGGTACCCACAAGTTGTTCCAGGTAGGCACCGATATAAAGCAGGGCATACATATTCATCAGGAGATGAATGACCCCGATGTGGATAAAGTTGCAGGTAAACGTGCGCCACCATTCGCCGGAGAGGGTAAGCGGACCGAAGTCGGCTCCCCATTTAAGGATGGAAATACCCGTCGGGAATAGGAAATTTACTCCGCAGAGCACCATCAGTAGGAAGATGGATACGTTGATGTATACCAAAATAGGGGTGGCCATATTGCCTTTTCGTGGGGTCAGTATGGAACGGAATGTCATTCTGTTGCTATCGTCCAGTATGACTCCGTCGTTTTCTGCGGAATGAAACGCGCTGTAACCTTCACAGGTGTTTCTACGGTCAGTGCGGGCAATGTGTGAACAGTCTTTTAGTTTGTCAAGTAGATTCGCCAGTCCGTTAGCCTGCTTGAATTCGGTTTCTTCTTTATATAAGGGATACAGTTCGTAGAACGCTACTTTCTCACCATCGGGCAATGTACATTCTCCGGCCTGCTCATCCCGCTTTTCAGGGGAAAGGAGCAAAAGGGACTCCATGGCTGTGTTTTCATGCAATGGGCTACCGTCGGATACCGTATGTCCGCATGTCAGCCAGATGTCTTTCTGCCGGGTAAGTTCAGCACACCGGAACAGCCACTCCACGGGCCATCTGTCTTCCGGTTCATTGCTTTCGGGGTTCCATTCCGGTGGAAGGCTGATGCAGAACTCGCACCGGGAGGGGAGATCCTTATGTGGCATTTTCATGGAACTGGCACCTGCTCCACAGGTGACCAGCGTGTAATAATCATATCGGTTGGTTGGAGCTACGAGAAGTATTTCTACCGGAGAGTTTGTCTCTTCGCTTCGCAGAATGGCATTGATGCTGCCGAAATATTTGCGGATGTGTGCCTGTACCGCCTCTTTCTGCTCACTGGTATAGGCAATGTAGGGATGCACGCTCTCCTTGTCATTTGTAATGCAGTGGCTGTCATGTAAGCGCTGCATGGTTTTGAAAAGCTTTTTAAGATTGGATTTGTTCTTCCCCCAGTCTATTATCTGTATGGTAGAACAGGCACTGGTGGCCACAATCTGTCCGTTTATTTCGCAAAGTGTTACTTTTTCCTCCCACGACCTCATGCTCATGGGAGTATAGAATACAGCTTCTGTGCGTGTCATGCCTCCCGCTCGCCAGCCTAACTGTCTGGCTGCTTCTGCCGCAACCAGCAGGATTTCGCTTGGGCTACAGCCGGGAAGACTGAGTGTCATTTCTGCTTTAGGTTTAAATCCGATTGCCATAATTGAATTTTTTAGTGTAGTAATTCTTGTTTCAAATCAAATGCTGGCTTTTCGGTGTGTGCTTTACAGAAGGGTCCAGGCTTAATAAAATGGAAGCGGACATTTAATGGTATGAAAGGTTGTTTTAATTCGTGCGAAACGAAATTAGGTATATGAATTGATAAAAACAACTTCTTCGGAAAGTTTTAATATATTTTTAATAATTGCAAAAAACTATGTAATTAATAAGAAAATATACTTGGGAACTTCATTTGTAGACTGAAAAGTATAAAAAACTTAAATTATGACCGCGTGGTCGTTTTTTTAAGACATATTAAGTGGAGAAATGAGGTATGGTAATCAATTTGTGGTATTTTTGAGCAAATGAATGGTTGGTGTGTGTGCAAAATAAATTTTGTGTAACAGAATTTAGGACAGAAAACTCAGGGTACAGACAAAATAAGGAGGAAACAGGTAGGAAAGAATTACTTGAAGTCGGTTTACTTGATATGGGGAACTATGGAGGTTATGCCCTGGTCTATGCTTGCTCCATGCAAATGAAGTGAAAAAAACGCAAGTGCATTTGCTGTCAAACGCCTTTGCGTTTCAAGTAAAACGCAAGTACGTTTCAGGTAAAACGTCAAAGCGTTTTCACACAAACGCAAAGGCGTTTTTTGACTCTGACGAACTTCCTTGAATCCTGATGAATGAAAACAGATGTAAAACACAAAAAATCAAAAACTTATGAACCTTATAGAACAATGCCAACAGTGGAATGGACAAAACGAGTTTCAAAAAATAATAGATGCCATTGAAGCTATTCCAGCTGACCAGCGCACTCCGGAGTTGGATAGTGAACTGGCGCGTGCTTATAACAATTTGGCCGAACCTACCGACAGGCATCTTTTTCAAAAATCCCTTGCCTTACTGAAACCCCATGAAAACTATTTCAAGGGGGACCATTGCTGGAATTTCCGCATAGCCTATGCTTATTATTATTTAGAGCAGGAGGGAAGAGCGCTCCACTATTTCCGGCAGGCCCTGGATGCACGTCCTGGTGATGAGGATACCCGGCAAATGATAGAAGCATGCCGTAAGGATTTGTCGTTTCCCCGGTTTAACAAGACCTTTCGTGAACGTACAGAAAAGGCGTGGGCTGCTTTTGAACGGGAAGAAGCAAGGCTGCGCAAGATTATGCGCGAAGATATACGCCATGAGCGTAGCAAAGAACTGATTAGCCGTTGTGAGCGTGTCCTTTCCATCGCCCTGAGTGACACGGCATTCGAACTTGGTTGTCAAAAGGACCGATATGAACTGGTGCTGAGTCCTGAAGGAGAACGGATGAAGCTGTTTCCACTGGTTTATTTCCAACAACATGCTCCGGCATCCGTGCGTAAGAAATGGGACATTATAGTAGGCCGTCAGAAAAATCCTCATTCCACAATTCGTATAGATGAATATGAAGTAAAAGGAAAAGATGTGGATGTGTGGATAGAACAGATAAAAGGCAAGCAGGTGGTGCTTACTCTTTATTGTGAGAAACTGCTTCCTCTGCTGAAAGAAAACGAAAACAAGGCTTGGTGGATGATGGCCAACCTGATGTCGCACGAACTGGGTGAAATTGCTTACCTGTCTCTGATTCGCAGTTTCGAATTGGCCGCTACACCTAAAAAGGGAATCAGCACCAAGCTGTCCGTACTTTCTGACGCATTGAAGGCAATGAATCTGCCCGATTACAAAGATGCAGAAGAATTCCTGATTCACAATCGTATCAACTATAACTTGAGCCCGGAAGAAGACAAAAATGCCGACTGGCGTCTGGATGTCTTTACAGGGAGTGCCTGTGTGCCTGCACTTATCAACGGCTATTTAAGTGCGGAACCAGATGCCATGGATGAGCTTCATCAGGATGGCATTGTGGCTGGATTCTTTATTTATCCGGCAATTGAAGCTGTAGAAGGAGAGGAACGTACGAAACAAATGCAGCAACTCAGGGATGACTTGCAGGAGAAAATCCGGAAGCAGGCTGGCGATGATGTGGTAGCTTTTCTGGGGGGAGCTACGGGACTGTATTGCGGATACCTGGATTTTATGGCCTGGGATTTAAGGAAACTATTAGAGGTTGCTGCCGATGTCTTTTCACACACCAATCTGCTGTGGGCATACTTCCATTCTTTCCGCCGTGATGTAAGTACGGTAAGAATAAGGGAACGTACAGTCGAAGAAGAAGCTCCTCAACAGGGCATACATCCGGACACCGGTTCCCTGCTCTCGGCAGAAGACCTTCGTGCGCTGGAAGCTTTTCATGAAGGGGCCACCGGTTATTTCGGAAAAATGTTCAGCTACATTGTAGATTTTGTAAGGAAAGGTGTCAAGGAAGGCCGTTTTACAGAAGAACAGGCCCGGGCTGACCTCCAGATAGCCTTGTGGTATTCGTATAGCTGTATCAACCTGACCTCTTATGAATATTATTACCGTGCCATGCAGTGGATGCCCGATTCGGAAAAGAATGCTAAAGGATGTGCCACATGGTATTATCGTTACTCTTGTGCGCTGATGTATTGCAGCCGGTTGGAAGAGGCCCTGAAATATGCCGAGCAAGGAGCAAAGGAAGAGCCCGATTATCCCTGGATATGGCTTCAGGTAGGAAAACTCCGTTATTATTTCGGAGATAAGAAAGGCGCGCTGGAAGCCGTAAAGCAGGGGCTTTCACTTGAACCGGGCGATTATGAGTTCCTGACATTGGGCCGGGAGATAGAGCTGGGAGCCTCACTTGAACAGATGGAGTTCCACTGGATAAATCCGGATGCAGACCGCGACCTGCTTAACGGGCTGGATGAAGAGGCTGACGATAAGAGATGTACCATTTCCTGTCTGACAGTCAATCCGGAAGGTCTTGCTCGTTTCCATCGGATATTTACCCCCGGACTGGTTACTGATTATGTGAAGAATTCACCCTATTGCCGCTTCAACTATCAGACGCAGCATGGCAAGGTAGAAGTAGTGTTCAAGATGAACGAGGCGGGGCTTTCCAAACTACAGGCCGACTGGCTGGTAATGGTGAAAGATGCACTGGATGACGGACGCTGGGCTGCACATCGTACTACAGAAAATCAGGAAGGAGCGCTTGAAACCATTGTCTTAGGACTTGACTATTCCATTCTCTTAGAGTACAAGCTGAAAGGTCCGGATGAAGGATATGTGCAGGTGTGGTTGAACAAGGATGGCACACCCGTTTCAAATGAAAGCGGTGATTGATATTAAAGGGTTTAAAGAATAAAATCAACTTTAAAAACAAATGACATGAAACGAATAAACTATTATCTGCTGCTTCTGGCAACCATGCTGTGTGTATCATCACTAAATGCACAGAAAGAATACTCTATAGATTGTGTCACTGTAATCAATTTGGGAGACGGGCGTATTCTTCACAGAGATATATCTGGCAATAAACCTCTCAATGGCGAACATCGTATCATTGACGGTTATCATTCTGCTTACATTCTTGCCGGGTTCAAGGATGGTCTCTACAATGGTGATTATGAGGAATATGTATACAATAAGCTGAAAGCCAAAGGTTCATACAAAGAGGGATGGAAGAATGGAATCTTCAAGAAGTTTGATGATGAAGGCAGAGTGACAGAAGAAAAATCCTACAAGGACGGAAAACTTGATGGGGCACATCGTACATTCTATACAAACGGCAAGCTGGAAATGGAGCGTTTCTACAAAGAAGGAAAACAGGATGGGAAGGATTTGTATTATGAATTTGACGGAACTCTGCGGAGGGAACATAACTATAAGAATGGGAAACAGATTGGCAAACAATATTCATACATAAAGGGTACATTCGAACTGAAAGAAACATCCTATTACAATGAACAAGGACTGCTTGATGGTGACTTTGAGCAACTTTACTTGTTCGGTCAGCCTCGTACTATCGGCCATTACAATAATGGTCAAAAGGATGGTACCTGGATACAGATAGCAGAAAGTGGAGATACGCTTCACATAACGACTTACAATAACGGAAACGAAGAAGGGCTTCAGGTTCGTTTCGACAGAGCGACCGGTTCACGGGTAAAGGAATTTCACAAAAAGAATAACCGTTATGACGGATTTTATAGAGAATACGACCCTGAAACTGGAGAACTTATTTATGAGGCAACCTACCAGTTCGGACGTCTTAACGGTAAAGCAAAATCATTGGTACGCGATAACCGTTTCGATTATTGGGAAATAAGTACATACGTCAATGGTCGACAGACTGGTCCTTTTGAGTCACGATATGTAAAGAACGATAAAGTAAGAGAAATAGGTACATATCGCAATGGTCATCGCACCGGACGATGGAAACGCTATGACATCAATGGAAAACTGGAGATGGAATGGGAAGAATAGGAATTATGGTTTAATAATCCTGTGTGTTGGAAAGGCCGGTTAATGATAGAGCGTATGAAAACAGTTATATCGTTATTTATTATTAATATGCCAAGTTAGCTGCTAAACGCAGCTTCTTGTCAAACCATTATAAACAATGTTTTTAAATAGCTTAATTTGTTTCAGTAAATAGAGTCGTGATGCTAATAGAACAGTTTTCATATTTCACTTTTAGTTGTCTTCAATGCCCGTTAAAGGATATTGTAAAAACTTTAAGTGCTGATTTGTTGGAAAATGATAAACAAAAGTTATCGTATAAGCCATTTATGTTTGATTTATATGATAATAGTCCTCTAAATGGTGGAGCGCATTTTGAGAAAGCATATTTCTTTGTGCCTGCAACAAATAGAAATATTTGCGTTATGTATTCCAACTATTCAGACGGCTGGAATACTTTAGCTCGTTGGTTATCTTCAAAATTACAATGCGATTGTTACAATTTTAAAATCACTAATATGGATAGTTCTGATAGCATGAACTCTTTTCAATTCACACAAAAAGGAATAGATGTTAGAACTGTGTATGCCATGAAAGATGATTCTAAATGGATTTTTTATGAAAATGGCATTATTCAATGGTTTGAAGATGAAGGCTATTATAAACGTAGGTTCATTAAAAATAGATTGAATAAAGACATCCTATTATCATATTGTGCAAAGCTGGGATTTGCAATAACAGAAGCTCACTTTTGGGAAAGTGAAGATGCCATTTTATTTGAACGAATTAAACGATAAGCTATTTTAATATACAAACTGAGTTTATAACAAGGTCGAGATAACAGCTGAACGCTGTTCCTCACCAAACCATTATAAACAGTAATGCAAAATATGAAACAGAAAATATACCATATCAGTATCTTTTTACTCTTTTGGTTTTGTGGAGCAGCCTATCCACAAAATCACAAAGCGGATATTTTGCAGCAAGACCTTTCTGGCTTGTTTGACAATTCAAGTATGATTGGCATATTAGGAGAAGATTGTAGCCGAATTGATATTCATTTTGCCGAAGTTCGGAAAATAGATGATAGAGAATATGAGATAAAAGGTGCCAGTCGTACCCGATTGTCTTTAATCTGTCCGTTTGAAGGAAATATTTTTATAGATAGTATTTCTTCTTGTTTCCAAATAATGAAAAGTGAATGTACGGAAGTGGACGGTTTCATATACGGGCATTACTCATTTGAGGAATACGGAGATAAACGATATAGTGGTACATTTTCCGGTTCTTTTAAGCAAGGGTATCGGATGAGAGGACAACAAATAGAGAAAGGACGGAATGAAATAGTAGAACTGAAATTGAACTTATCTGAATATCGGGGTAAGTGTAAATCTGCAAAGGGACTGACAAAAGTCTGTTCCTGGGCAGATGAAATTATACCAGATACTCCTGCAAACTTCTGTCTGTTTAATGATGCAGGAGAATGGGTTGTATCACCGAAATATCGTAAGAATGGTTGGGATAATCTATATAATGCCTATCACAATGAGAATCTGACAACGGATGAGATACAAAAGGCTCGTGGAGTGGAAGAACAGAAATGGTGGGTAAATAAAAGCCAATCATGCAAAGTAAATTGAGTTTATAACAAAGCGTGATAACGCTTACAGTGTTCCCTGCTAAACCACTAGTGATAACAACATAATTATAAATCCAAAATATAGATAATAGATATGATTGCATGTGTATTAAATATGATACTTATAGCGATTTCACTGTTGCTACTCTTTTTATTAAGAAAGAAGAAATATCAAGGTGTAAAGAAAATAATAATACTAACAATATGCTTTGTGACAGGTCTGTATATTTTGTTGCAAATAATTATGTTGCTATATTTCTTCTTAGGCGATTTCTCTGCAGAAGAATTATGGTAAAAATATCACTAACAAAACTAATAATTCTTTATGATTAAATTCTTTTTTGATGCGATGTATTATCAGTTCTTTATATACAATAGGGATAAATTTAAGTTGGAAGATCCACATGAGAGAACAATATTACTATTCTGTGGAATATTATTTCTACCGATAATTGCATTGATTTATCCATTGATAAAAGAGTATTTCAATTATGATTTGCCGTTTATTTTCTTTGTTCCAATATTTTATATTCTATATTATTTTTTAAATAGATATTATGTAAGAAAGGGAAAGGGAATTGAGATAATACGAGAAAAACCTTTATTGTTTAAAAGCCAACGTTTATCGTTCATTATCTCTTGGATGGTTTACCCATTTTTAGCTGTATTGCTTTATTTCATGATAACACATCGGCATTGGCTGAAAATAATATAATAAAGATTTAATAGGTTGGTAACAACGAAAGAAAGCATCTGACTATGCTCTTTTCTAACCATTAGCATTAACGTGCAACTTAAAAAACTAAATATGAAGATAATAAATTGGACATTACTTTTTCTTGTAATGTTTTTTTGTTGCTTAGATAGCGTGAAAGCAAATCCATTACAGCAAGATACTATAAGGGATGTAACTTATCAACTTTATCCGTTGGGTGTTGCATGCCGTAACAATGATATGGCAACCATAAAACGGCTGCTTGCAGGAGAAGATGAACCTATGGCAATGGGTAACGATTTTTATGAGTTTGATATATTTTATACGGCAATTTACTTTGACAAAGAAGATGTGCTGAAATATGCTCTTGCCAGATATAAGGATATTAATAATAGATTATATAGTGACGAATACGGGCTGACGCTCTTGACATACGCCTGTAAATTGTCTAACGTGAGGTTAGCCCGTATATTGCTGGAGCATGGCATTAGCGTAAATGGTTACCAAAGTCCATACGATACATATAAAGTATATCCGATTATGGAAGCCATTGCCAATAATAACATAGAACTGGTGAAATTGCTTTTAGAATATCACGCAGATCTTAATATAAAAGACAGTAACGGCAACACCCCTCTTGCTTTAGCAAAGGAAACAGGTGCAAAAGAAGTAGAAGATTTGCTTTTGCAATGGATGAAACAACATACTTTCGGACAAAGCTATAAGGAAACTATTCAAGAGGAGATTGATGCAATAAACGAAATGCCTTTGTGGATTGCATACCTTGTTCCTTTGGATAGTTTAGGGAAAGTGATAGAGGATGAATATATGGAGTTTAATCAAATCCATTCATACAAAATCTTAGATGATGGTCAAATCAAGAATTCCAATATATTGTTCACGATGTATTTTGATAGCGATAACAAAATAAGAAAAGTATTTAAGCGATGGGCTGACGGGGGAGCATTGCATAGTATTGCATATTATAATTCTAATGGGCGATTGGTATATGGAATATATAATAAAGGCGATGAAACTCACGGAAAGTTGTATGCTGATGCTTCGGGTTTTCACATAGAGCATTTCCCTGAAGAGAATGAATGTAACGATTGTTTTGAAGCATACTTATTCCTGTCTATGAAAAGCATAGAAGCTCAATATAATATAATATTACAGAGCTCCTCCAATGCTAAAAGGACGAATTTTATACCACAAATTGGAGATAGTGCCATATTATGCAGTTCTTGCATTTATTCTTTACCTGATGGAGAAAAAACTACCAAAGGTGAGGATGGCATAGCAGTCCAATTTGGAATGCCTGTTGTCATAAGTGAATTAACAAATGGCTGGTGCAGAATAAATTCCATTTTTAATGCTCCTATTGGTTATATATCTATTCAAGACATTGAAATCATTAAGTAAATATATAGTAAGCAACTAACAAGGCCGAGATAACAACTTAACACTATTGATTACCAGGCTATAACTGATTATAACATAATTATAAATTCAAAATATAGATATATGATTATATGTGCGATATGTGATTAAATCAAATTAATCATGTATCTTTGGGAGAAAGATGGATTATAATATATAAATATGAAAACAAATAGGGACGAAATATTGGAGAGTGCTTTTCAGTTGTTTATGGCAATGAATTATGAGCGTGTAAGTCTGCAAATGATAACTAAAAAGGTAGGGCTTACTAAAACAGGTATATTTAATTATTACCCTACCAAACTTGATTTGTTTATAGCCGTAGCTGATAAGTTCCTTTTTAAGGTGCAGGACCCTAAAAACAAATATGAGATACATGATGGCACTTTCAGGGATTTTATTCAGAAGTATGTTCAGGGTGTGAAGAATGCGATGGCTAAGATTGTCAATTTAGGCAATTTAAGTAAAGATATTATGCCAGGTAAATCTCCTAATGCCGGATATTTGCATCTTTTGCAGCAAGTAAGATTGTATTATCCGGATGGGGCAGGCAAGCTACAGGAAATGATTGAAAATGATAAGGAGCATTGGCGTGTGGCTATACATGCTGCTGTTAAGAATGGGGAATTGAGAAAAGATATAGATGTGGAGAATGTGATACTGCTTTATCATCATGTTTTCATGGGTATGTCTTATGAGATGTCTTTGTTTAACGGACTTGATACCGATTTGCTCTATTCAAGTTTTATGTGTTTGTATGATGCGTTGAAGCAATGACATAAAATAATCCTTTTCAATTAAAAAAAGCAAAATATTACCGGTTGGTCATATTTTGCTTTTTTATTTTTTATATTTGCAAAAATGACCAATCGGTAATATTATGGAAAAGGAAAAATTTGAGAGCATAAACAAAACGTTCAATTACACTCCAAACAGTGTTTTTACGAATCAGTGGTCCAGTCTGGCATTTGGCATAGGTATGGTTGTCGTTCCATTGATATATCCTTTCGGACTTCGTATCAGGCGTGTTCATATATTGTCGCCTACAGTATTGTCAACAATTCTTGTAATAGGAGGGATATTGCTTCTGTGGTTTACTTTGCAGAGTATGCGGAAGGCCAAAGCGTTGATTGCACAAGGAGGAACAATCAAGGTAGAAGGTAACAGAGTGACATATCCATCCATTGAAAAAGGCAAGGTGGAATATCGTTCATTCCTCATTTCAGATATAGAATATATTAAAGATGATGAAGATGAGAATCAGTGTAAGGTCAGTCTTCCTGATAAGTATGTGATTTTTGAAATCAAATATTTTGACTCATACGATGAGTTTGAAGAATTTCGTGCGATTTTAGGATAAAATAACCAATTTAAAAACTTAATATTATGATTAGACAATTTTTCAAGGTAACACTGGTAGTTTCAATGGTTGCATCGGTACTTGTTGGCTGTAATGGAAGTGAACCTTTAGGAATGGGCTCAGAAGAGAGTATTTCGAAAATAAAGGAGCTCGTAAAAACCAATGTCGATATGAATGAAAACAAAATCTATGAATTACAATGGGAGGAAGATAACGGTGAGCATAAGTTGGAAAATATGCTTTCAAGTATCACTGTTGGCTACATTGATAAAGAAAATAATGATTATAAACTTATTATAGAGTTAAAAGACGGAGAATTTGTTGCAGGTGAACCGGAGAAGAATGAAAAATGGAAATATTCGTATGAAAAGTCAACGGCACTGAATCTTGACGATATAAATGCCGGTTTGCTGAAAAAAATGGTCAAAGAGGGATATGACTTGTTTATGACACAGGAAGATAGTACCCAATATGATCTTAAATCAGTCGGGAAGTATAGGTTCTACATTTATCCGGTAAAAGTCGGTCGTGAGCATTTGCTTGCTGAGAATGAATCTTTCAAAAAAGAATATACCACTATGGTTTCTTACTTCGACTTGAATTTTATCAAGAAAGATGAGGCACCTGAAGTACGTGGAAAACATATATGGACCAATTACTATACCGCTTCATTTAAGATTGATGAAAACGGAGAGATAGGATTTTTTTGATAGACAAGAAGGCTAATTATAAATCAAAGTATTATGGAAAACGGAAAAACGTATGGAAAACAGACTCCGGAAGAAATAGCAAGAGCCGCACAGGAAGCGGCTATCAAGTCAGCCATGGAACAGGCGCAATTAATGTTAGGAAACATACCAGGTATGAACATGCAGGACATGCAGGCACAGATTATGGCTCAGATGCAGGCTGCTGTTCCGAATCTTGTCGATATACAAGCCCAACAGGCTACGATGGGGACATTAGGAGATGTGGATGCGGATACAGTATGTAATACTGGTATGAAAAACATGAATGATGCTGCGGATATAACACAATCTTTGATGAACCTGGATTTCAACGCTGATGATTTCTTTGATGATAATGATAGCTGGGAGATTAAAAGAAGTAAGGATGGTACCTTAAACAGTGAACAGCTTCGTTTGTTGGCTCTTGGGGCACCGATACTGGTCTATAATGATGAATATACAGATACCATAGGACACCAGGAGTATGTGGATTCATTGAAGGAACAGATAAGAAGCTGGTGGGAGGTAACTGACAGAGAGTCTGCCTTTGAAATTGTTGACTGGCTGCTTCGTGAAGGACATCATGCTGAAGCGGATAGGGTTCTTGCTGCCATGAGAAACGGGCAGGAAACCGAAGGTATTGATGAAGATAAGGTAGAAGATGTGTCGTTGATAACGGACTACATGTTGGAAAACAGTATCTGTGATATGAATTCTGTTCCTCATACAGCCATTGCCTGGGATTTGGTACGTATTGTCAACCTTGGGCGCTGGGCTTTCCAGTGTGGTTATATTACAGAAGAAGATATGTGGAACATCATGCGTGTAGCGGATGAAACAGCTTCTGCAAATTTCTCTTCGTGGGAAGAATATGGCATGAGTTTCGTTTTGGGCCGTGGTGTATGGCACGGTGATACAGACGATTGTCAGACTGCATACGAGATTGTTGCGGAATTGCTGAAGAATGAAGATTCACCTTGGTTACAGCTTTCATGGAGTGATTGATTATTTAAAAGAGCGGAAAAAATGAGTTACGAATTTTATATAATGTCGGGTATTGCCGTTTTTGTAGGCTGTACGTGGCTGTACCGGAAAGGTAAAGGGGCATACATGATGGTACGGAAAATCAGAAGTGCGTTTAAGGTTGTAAATATTAATCCGGCATCCTCTCTTGCCGATGAGCAATATAAGAAGCTTGCTGTCGGTGCGTTGTATGCTTCACAGCAAGGAGCATACCAGAATTCTATAAAGACCGGCATAGACTATGAACTTCCACAGATACTTGGTGAATGGTGGGGAATCAAAAACAGTCAGGATGCCAGGGAAAAGATGAATTATTTGCTGGAAAAAGGATTCAGATATTATTTCCCTTATGTGTGGCAGGCTTTTCTTCTTTCCGACCCCAAGCAACAGGATGAGGTGTTTCAGCAATATATGGAGTCGCAGGAAGATTATGATAAGGCTGTATCTCAGCTTCAGAATCTGGAAGAGACTTATGATGAGTTGATTGAGAATAAAGTCATATCTTCAAAAGAAGACCTGAAGCGTTATGGTGTTGCCGGATGGGATGCAGGTAGGGTATGTTTCCTTGCGCGTGCCTGTTGCGAGATGTGTTATATCACAGAAGAAGAAGCCTGGCAGTATATTGACAGAGCGTATGACCTAGCACATCGGGAGTTCGCTTCATGGCATGACCTGGCGATGAGCTATATCATAGGGCGCTCAATGTGGGGAGGAAAGAAATCCTATAATTCAGTAATGAAGGATAACGCCGATAAATTACTTTCCGATGAGAAAAGTCCGTGGGTAAGAATTCAATGGTAACAATTGTGATACAGCAATAAAAGGCTATTCTTATGGCACTATTTGTCAATACCCAACGAACAACTGACAAGGAAAAGGAACGTTTGTTTTTTGCCGGAGTATTGTTTCTGCTTGGCAAAGCGTATTCTGACGCTTATTCATGCTTTGATCGTATCCATGAGGAGTACTTCGCAGTAATGTACAACAAGGCATTGTGTTGCTTTATGGTAAAATGGTATGACGAATGTTACAGATTGCTTTGTGAGGCGGAACGGCTCCTGCATGGAATGGATATTGCATGCGAAACGCAGTTGCCTGAAGCTTTTCTTCGCTACGATTATGATGAAGCTTTCCCTTTTTATCCCATTCCGCAAGGTATTCCAGAATTTGGAGCATACAGACAATTGCTTCGGTTGAAAGCGGAAACAGCTTTCCGGCTGCATTTATATAGTGAAGTGAAAGCTATTTCCGTTCGTCTGGGAGGAAAGTACAAGCACATAGAAAAATTGATTGACTTAAAAAATGGCAACAATGACTTGTGAAGAAATATTCAGTCTGCATGCATCCGATACTGAAAAATCAGATTTGTACGATGCCTACCGGAATGTATCGCTTGACAGTCGGGATGAAATGCATAAGAACAACACTCCTTTGCATACGGCTTGCTATTTTGCAGACATTACCGCTGTGGGTATCCTGTTGGAAAGAGGTGCGGATACGAATGCGAGAAATGATGATGGTGACACACCATTGTGTGTTATGGCGAAGCGGAACTCGTGTCCGAATGATACTCTGTATGCCGATATTTCCGGACTATTGCTTTCCGAAGGGGCGAAGGTAACGCGCTCGGGTAAAAATACAACCGCTTTGATAGAAGCAGTACGCAATCGTCATTTTTTGATGGCCGATGCCCTTCTGATGACGGGAAACCGTATTGATTCTACTGACTGGAATGGCGACAATGTACTGCATGCTATTTGTGACTCCGCAGGATACATTGCAAACAATATTAAGTCCAGAAAAAAACGGATAGCTGACTTTGCTGAAAGATGCTACTCGGACAAGGATAAGCAGGAAACTTATGAAGAACTGGAAAGCCTTCTGGTATTGGACAAGCAGTGTTGCCATACTGCAAGGATTATTTTGGAAAGCGGGCAGATAGATTCGGAGGAAAAGAACAATTGCGGGAAAACACCCTTTCTCATAGCAGCAGAAAGAGGCGTCCGGAAAATCGGGGCATTGTTGTCAGGACAAGACCCCGAAACAGACGAGCTTGCGGCCATTGCCGGGGGATTAGATCTGTTTCAGGCATTGTGGTATAGGGACGAAGAGGCTTTGGATGCTCTGCTACGTTCCGGTGCAGATACTCAAGTTGTGTGCGAGGATAATGGTATGACTGATTTCAAGGGAAAATCCCCGTTGGGATGCGCTTTGACATGGGAGAATTTTTCAGCAGCAGAGTTATTGCTGAGAGGGGGAGCCGATCCGAATTTTAGGGATTCGAAGGAACGTACAGCCTTTGCAGTATGGATGAGTAACAGAGGGCATGGCTGTGAGTATAAGGAGCCATGCCTGCATTTTCTCCAATGCCTGACAGCGTGTGGGTGGGATTTGGAAAGTCCGGCTGACAAGGAAGGAAACACTGCCTTATCCGTGGCTTGTCGCGGGGCAAAATATGACACGGGAATATGGGCTGTTCGTTATCTTGTAGAAAACGGGGCAGATGTGAATGCACACAACATGCAGGGACAGACCCCTACGATGAATCTTTATGGAGGACGTTACTGGGATGGAAACATACCGCGTTTTTCAGGTTTCGTAAGGTCATATCCATACGACGGGCGAGCTTGTACGGAACAAGATGCGGAGACGCTTGAGGTGCTGCTTGAAGCTGGGGCAGACATCAATGTCAAGGACAAATGGGGTAATACTTTGTTGCATTATATAGCGGGAAGCTCGATGAGAGGTTCAAAGGAGGCGACCGAATTGGTCATGGAGTTCGGTACTCCAGATGTGAGTGCTGTGAATAATGAAGGCTTGACGGCTTTGGACATCGCAGCGAAAAAAAATGACGAAACTCTTGTAAAATTTTTATTGAAATATAGTTGAGATTTGTATGGATAACAATATGACTTTCCTGAATGCCTGCCGTAACGGTCAGAAAGGCATTGTACAGATATTCCTTAAAAAAGGTGGTATTGATGTGGACAAACGGGATGTAGAGGGTAATACTCCGTTATATCATGCTTGTCTGAAAGGATTCAGAGACATTGTGAATCTTCTGCTCGATAGCGATGCGGATGTTTCCATCGCTAACAACTGTTCGGAAACACCCTTACATGCAGTTGCAAGGAACGGGAATAAAGAGATAATTGGAAAGCTGATACAATATGGAGCGGATCTGGATGCTACGGATAATGAGGGACGAACTCCATTGATTCGTCTCCTTGATAACAAGCGTACCGATGCGGCCCTGTTTCTGATAGAACAAGGGGCAGACACAGAAATCACTGATAATTCTGGTCATAAGGCGATAGATTACGCTACTGCCCACGGGCTGAAAGAAGTTGTGATACGCCTGATAGTGGATGGAACAAGCGATATCCAAGGTAATACACCTCTCCATCAGGCGGTTTTCAATGGTCAATCGGAAATAGTCCGTTTGTTGCTCTCTACATCTCCCGACATGATAGATGTAACGAATGATGCTGGGGAAACTCCTTTGCTCATCGCCTGCATGAAAGGAAACCTGACCATCGTTAATCTGTTGATTGATGCTGGGGCAGAAGTAAATAAAGCCCTTTTAAATGGAAATACCCCCTTGCACTTTGCAGCTGGGTTTGGAAATAAATTTATAGGCAATAGCCTGATAGCGGCACAAGCACTGGTTAATATTAAAAACAAGAATGGGGAAACGCCGCTTATTCTTGCTTCCAGGGAAGGCAACAATGAGTTTGTTGCACTGCTTGTGGCACATGGAGCAGACGTAAACCTTGTGGATAATTTTCAGCAGACAGCATTGTATTATGCAGGTGAACGAGGCTATAATGAGATTGTGGAGACATTATTGATGGCAGGAGCTGAAGGATAGTACGGATAACACAACATAAAGCTCCGTTCCCTGCAAATCATTATGAATCATTTTCCTTATTATAAAAAATGAACATGGAATTTATAAAACGACTAGCCAATAATCTGTTTGGCAAACGTAAAACGTATGATGCGAAAGAACTGGGTATCTTTTATTCTAAAGTTTGGAATTGCTGGAAAAATGAAAGCTATTATTGGTTCACGTCCATGAAATTTTCAGTATATCGGGAAGAAACTTTTTTGTGTATAAATGGAGATTCAGATGCTCCATTTCATCCACAGATAGCCTGCCTGAGAGAGCTATTCGACAACTGGGAAGAAATACGCAGTCAGATAAGCCGAATTATACCCAAACATGTTCGGTATATAAAAAATAAGGAAGTATTTATTTATTGGAAAGAGCGCTTTTACCCGGAGTTTGTCGATGTGTTTGGAGCTGAAACTAATGGAGTGAAGATTACTTTTTCCACATACGACTTGAATCATAGCTTCAGTTTTGTATGGAGAGATGGACATGTTCGTGATTTCGTTTTGGAAAACGAGGAAAAGGAAAATATCCCATATCTGGATGCATACACATATTATTTATTTGATTATTTGTATTATATAGGCGAAATATGGGAAAAAAGCAATTCTCGGATGTGTGGCAGTATATTGCTTTTTTGGTATTATACATTCATTTTTGTTATTCCTGTATATTTTCTTCTGCTACATATACAGGAAATAGGTAGAGCTGATAATTTCCCATTGTATTATATAGGATTTAATTTTCTTTTTCCATTTCTATTTTCATGGGTTCGATACAGGAAGAAAAGAAAATCAGCCCTGATGAAACATTATCGTTATCCTAAAAAAATAAAGGTTATCAGTGCTATTTTCTTTTTGTTGGTTCCAATTGCAATATGCGGTTTAGAGATGTGGATTTATGGTAAACAAGGATGGATTAATATTGTGTATTGAGAAACTGCAAAACTATTGGTTTAAATTATTATAATCATTTATAGGGATAATGAACGTGAGGGATTATTCAACAGATGAGCTCTTGATGATGGTCAATAATGTAACTGGAGAGTATTCAGAAGAGGAATTCAGACTGGCAAAGAAAGAGTTATATAAACGGGGAATAAATGACGAGTTAATAGCTGATATTGTAGAGGAGGAAGAAGAGGCTTTTATGAAAAGGTTGGATGCTGCTGCACGTGCGGAGCAGGCCCGGATAGATAAACGAAACGAAAAGAACAGGAATGTAAGTTATCAATGGTGGGAATTACTGATATTATTTGTATTTGCACCATTTTATTTGTGCAGGAGATATTATTTACCTCATAATTTTTTTCCAAAATTGAGACAGTTGAGAGAAGAAAAATATGACCTGAAATTTAAACAACGGCTTATTGCATTAATTGCTGGAGATATAGTATGGGGTCTTGCTTATTGGATTGAATGTATAATCATGGGAAACTAAATTATAGAATCTCTCTGGCTATCCACGCGCAGGCTTCAGCATCGGCCAGTGCGTGGTGATGGTTTTCCAGACGGTATCCGCAGGCAGCGGCCACGGTGTGCAACTGGTGGTTGGGGAGCTCCGGAAATACTCTGCGTGCCACGCATAGGGTGTCATAAAACTCATAGTCGGGATAGTCCATCTGATAGACGCGGAAAACGGCTTTCAGGCAACTCTCATCGAATGGACGGTTGTGTGCCACGAGCGGCAGGCCCTCAATCAGTGGTTCAATTTGTGCCCATACGGCGGGGAAAATCGGTGCGTCTTCGGTATCTTCACGGGTAAGTCCGTGTACCTGTGAGCACCAGTATGTGTAATAATTCGGCTCCGGATTGATGAGGGAATAAAAGGTATTGGCTATCTCGCCGTCGCGCACCACGACCACGCCCACCGAGCATACGGATGAGCGCTGGTTGTTGGCGGTCTCAAAATCTATTGCGGCAAAGTCTCTCATGTCTTTACTTGCTCTATATGCGTTATCGCTTGGTCACGGTGATCATGAACGTGACGGCTACCATGGCAATGGAAATGCCGACAATGATGTTGGTGGTCAGCGGTTCGCCAAACATCAGTGTGCCGACAATGATGGCGGTGATGGGCTCGAATACGCCGAGTACAGAAGCCTTGGTGGCCCCGATGTTACGGGAGGCTATGGCAAGGGTGGCCGTGGAAACGATGGTTGGCAGCAGGGCAAGTCCCACAAGGTTAAGCCAGTCTGCTCCGGTAGTGATTCCGGCGGTTATCGCGGTGTCGGAACTGAGGATTTTTCCGATAAAGACAATCGCTCCTACCATGAGTGCATAGAAGGTGAGGAGGGAGTTGGATATGCCGGCAATGGCCTTGCTGCGGTTGATGATGACGATGAAGAGTGCATACACCAGTGCCGAGGCGATGGAGAGCAGCACACCGATGGGGTTGATGGTTTGTGAACCGTCACTTTGTGTCATGATGAGCACACCTCCGAAGGTGGCGGCAATGGCAAGCCATACCGGCCATGAGGGAACGACTTTCAGGAACACCATGATAATGGCCACGAGGACGGGGTAAAGGAATACCAGCGTAGTAGCCAGTCCGGAAGCGATGTATTCGTATGCATCGAAAAGAAAGATGCTGCTGGAGGTGTAAAGCAGTCCGAGGACGAACAATACACCGATTTGCTTTCTTGAAACCCGGAAACTTTGTTTGCGGAGCAGCAGGAACAGGCCTAAAAGCAGCACCGCGAAAGCGTAGCGGAAGAAAAGTATGGACTCTGTGGCGGCACCGTTCTTCATCAGCGGCATCGCAAATAAGGGATTCAATCCGTAAGTAATACCGGTGATAATTCCTGCCGGATAACCTATAATGGCATTTTTGCTTAGTTTTTTCATGTGCGGGTAGATGTAATTGTGTAATCGGGGTGCAAAATTAATTATTAAATGACAAACCTGCGCTTGTGGCGGGGGAGATTCTTCTCGTGTGCCTACTTTCTGTAAATGTATCTTGCCAGTCCGTAGATGTATCTCCGGAATCCCGGACGGTACTTAAGCAGACGGTCGAACCATTTCAGGTGGTGGCTGGCAATACGTACGGTCCATCCTACATAATACATGGCAAACAGCGTACCTACTCCGATGATGTGCCATTGCCATTTTCCGAAGAATATGTAGCAGAAGACGATACCGAGAAGCACAAGTGAAACGTCTACCACAATCTTGACCTTCGGAAATTCTATGCCCGTCACCTTGCTGATGGCGACGGGAAAGCCTTCTCCAGGCATGGTTACGCTGCCGCATCTTACCTCCAGTGCAATGCCTGCTGCCAGGATGGTGCATCCGGCCAGCTGGGCCACGGCTTTCTCCCATATAGCTTCGGGTTGCAGCCATGAAAGAAGGTAGAGGTTCAGGTCGATTAACATGCCGAATACAAAACCCACGAGCAACTGGAATAGTTGGACCGGGTCAAAGTGCCGGCGGAGTACTCCCACTTGCCCCACTACCAGCAGGGCATTCATGATGAAGGTGTATTGCCCGATGGTCAGTGACGGTGTCAGTCCGCCGGTTCCCGCATCATGAAATACATAGGGCAATACACTGATGACGCTTGCTCCCAGCATGCTCTTTACGCAGGCGGCAATTCCCAGTGTCATGATGTACAAGGCAACGAAGAGCAGTAAGTGTTGCCAGGCAAAAGATATGATTTTTTCTTTTCTCGTCATTTTTTATTGTACTTCGTGCGATGTTGTTTTTCGTGCGGATTATTATCTCAGAAACGGATCAATCGTACTGAGCAGCTCGGCCTTCTGCATCACGCCGCTGGTTCTCCAGAGCACTTCTCCGTTGCGGAACAGCATGAGGGTGGGGACGGACTGAATCTGGTACTTCTGAGACAATACGCTGTGTGTGTCCACATCAATCTTGATGATACGGATGCGGTCGCCCAGCACGTCTTTCACCTGTTTCAGAATCGGGTGCATCATTTTACAAGGTTGACACCAGGTGGCGAAGAAGTCCACCAATACAAGCTGATTGCCTGCTACTACGTCATAAAAAGTTTCCATTGCTTTCGTTTTTAAGTGGTTCTATATAAACAAGGCTACCTCCCGAAAGAAATAGCCCGGTGTGTGTTCAATACGTTTAAAATGCGGTGCAAATGTACGAAAAGCCGATTAATGGTGAACATGAAATAGTAAAGAAAAATCTGTATCTTTGCACGACTTTTTTTAAGGTAAGAAGAAACAATGGATGCAATCGTTACACAGATGATTATCCTGTTTATTCTGGTAATCATCGGCTATTATCTGAGTAAGAAGAAAATGATGGATGCGGATTTCGACCGCAAACTTTCGGGGCTGGTTATCAACGTGACGTGTCCCAGTCTGATACTTTCGTCGGTGATGGGCGACACGCTTCCCGACAAGACGTTGATTCTGCCTTTGCTCGTGGTAGGTTTTGCTACCTACGTGGTGCTTATCGGGTTAGCCTTTCTGCTTCCGTGCTATTTGCCCGTCAAACTGTCCGACCGCGGTATTTACAGTTTCATGTTGGCATTCGGCAATGTGGGTTTCATCGGCTATCCCATTGTGGCTTCCATTTTTGGAGCCAGTGCGGTGTTCTATGCCAGCATTCTTAATTTCCCCAGCACGTTGTTGATTTTTGTGTTCGGTACCCTGTTTATTTCAGGCGGTCAGGGAAAGATGCGTTTTGACTGGCGTACTCTCTACTGTCCGGCCATGATTGCGTCGTACCTCTCCATTCTGATTGTCGTGACCGGATGGGTGCCTCCCCGTGTCATCAGTACCCCGTTTGTCCTGTTGGGAAATGTCACCGTGCCTGCTGCGCTGCTCATCATCGGCTCGTCCATTGCCCGTGTACCCATTCGCCGGATGTTTGGCAATACGGCCATCTACCTGATGTCGGTCTTGCGTCTGATGCTGGTTCCACTCCTTATTTTGTATCTCTCACGCCTTTGCCGGGTGGAAGAAACCATTGCCAATATCAATGTGGTGCTGGCGGCCATGCCCGTAGCTTCGTACGGCACCCTGTTCTGTATCCAGTATCAGAAAGGGGAGATCATCATGGCAGAAGGAACCTTCCTCACTACCTTGCTTTCCGTACTGAGCATTCCGTTGCTGACGATGTTCCTGTAGACTTATTTCAGCAGGGCTGCATACATCTTTTCGGATTCATGCGGCAGTATCTTCTGGAACTGGGTGAGCATCCGTTCGCGTGATTCCTGCGGACTGCGGTCGGGATGGCAGGCCTTCCGTCCAAAGAGACGTTCGGGCGTGGTGAGCAGTGACCAGCCCCAGCCATATTCCCTTCCGTGGCGGTCGAGGGGGTAGATAAAATCCTCCGTCACAATGTAGCCACCCATTTCCAGTCGGGTGAGATAGGCATCGAAGCGGCTCCGCATCCTTGGTCCGGTAAATCCGCATGCCGCACGCAGTTCCCGTGTAATCAGGCTGCCTTCGCATCTTAGTATGTCGAGGATGGTTTCTTCAATGCTTCCCGCCTCCGGATAAGGAAACAGACTCCGCCGGTAATTGCAGAAGTCGGGCCACCACTCGCGACTGATGAATGCGGCTTTGTCCTTGAAGAACTTGCCGTATGCGCAACCGCTTTCTTGCAGGATGGCACCTTTCCATTCCCAAAGCGGCCATTCCCATCCGCCGTCGGGCAAACGGGTATACTGGCAGTCTTCGTCCGTGACTTCTTCGGCCGACCATCCGGCGATGCCCATGCTTAGCAAGGGAAGGAAACCCGTTTCATTGATGTAGTCAATAAGTTCGGGGCAGGAGTGTAGGAGTTCTTGTTTCATGGTTACGGTGATTTTTCCTTGTAAGATAATGAACAAAACTGATATATTTGCGTATTATTGTATGAAGCAAAACAGAATCTATGACACCTCCTCCAATTGAACAATCCACCTGGGAAGCTCGCAGGGCGTATGTGCTCGATGCCTGGAAGTGCCTGCACGATTGCGAGTCGTGCGGCAAGTGCCGCATCCTAAAAGGTAAGGATGCGGAAACTTTGTATGCCGACTACATTGAAGGCAAGCGTAGCTATATGGACGTGACGCTGGAGCTCCGGAACAAGAGTTATTAAATTTTTCTGGAGGTAGTGATGTCGCATGAATCACTTTGTCAGGCGTAGTTTTTTTCTGAAATCTTATCAGCAATGGAACCCCATCTCGTAAGCTTCATTCAGCTTGCTGTGTCCGTTGATGGCGCGTGAGTCAGCTACTCCGCCGCAGAAAAGCGTACCGGCCAGGCGGCTCTTCGGGAAGCAGTCAATCCAGCCCGTGAGACCCGCTTCGGCACGTTGAGGAACCTCCGGCTCTTCTTCGGCTGCCACGGTCAGCATATAGACGTCGCGGAACTGGTAATTCAGGGTGTACATTGCATTCATACGGTCGATGAGTACTTTCATCTGTCCGCTCATCTCGAAATAATAAATCGGGGTAGCCCATACGATGACATCTGCATGCAGTACTTTCTGCATGATAGCGTCTACATCGTCATTAATCACACACTTGCCCAATTTCTGGCAAGCTAAACATCCGCGACAGAAACGTATATCTTTTCCGATGAGTGAGATTTTTTCTACTTCGTGGCCTGCCTGGAGGGCACCTTCTATGAATTTGTCGGCCAGCATGTCGCTGTTGGAACCAGCACGCAGACTGGTTGAAATCACAATTACTTTTTTCATGTTATCTTGTTTGGGTTGATTTTTTCTGATAAACTTTCTTCAAAGTTATGGATTTCTGTGCAGCTTTCCTCGTGTGTGGAGTGAAAATTATGCGTATAGAATATCTCTTGAAAATTATTAAAGGCAAATAGTGGAGGTGTTACGGTTTATTTGTAATATTGCCACACTAAAAGAAATACTTGAATAACAAATAATACCGGTATGAAAAATCAGCACATTCCGTATTCTTCAGCGATAAACGATATGATTTTCGACATCAAGAAAAAAGGTGTGGTAAGTTTTCCTAAAAAAGGGCTTGCAGAGAATGCCACTGATTTCTTCAATCAGATAATCAAGTGGCAGTTTCAGCATAAAGCAACCATTCAGGCTATACACAAGGCACTACTTGAGTATGTGAAACGTCCGGATGCCGTGTTTGCTATCCGTCTTTATGCAGATGCGCCAGGAAAGCAATATTTCTTGCTGCGCAGGGGATTCCTGTCTGAATATCAGGATGGGTTGAAAACCTTTTTCTGTGACAATACATTTGCCATGCCTTTTACTGCTTTGAAACTTTATGATAAGTGTTATACTGCATCCGATTTAGTGGAGCATCTCAATCAGAAAAATGTAGTGTGCGGCTTTAAAATAGACAAAGAAGAACGAAAACTTGCTTATTATAAGTGCAATAACTATAGCCATATTAACTTGAATGATTCGGGGTGGTATTTGGCGCATATTCTTCCTGTGGGTTATAATTTTGCCGGGAAACAACGGTTAACTAAGGTATTTCCTAATCCTAAAAGAGCGGAGTGGGAATTGGACCCGGCACACATCCGGCGTGTCGACCGTTCATTTACGGAGAATGAATACGCTGTACTTGTAGCGCATTTTCTTCGCTTGGTACACCCTCTTAATTCTTTTGTGATACCTAAGCAAGACTATGTGGCTTATGATGGGAAAAACCTGGGTGAAGAGCAAGAGCTTATCAATATAGTGCAGGATTATGTGAAAGCGGAATTTCCTAAGGAATATGCCGAGCTGCAGACACTGATGCAGATTCCTGAGCAGGAAAAAGTGACGGACACGGTAGGCAAGATTCACTGGGCGGTATCGGAATATCAAATCAAGAAATGGAGGAAGACAATTTTTAAAGACAAGCCAAAGATAACTTTAAAGAAGCGCAGTAAGAAAGTGAAAGATCAATATGATGAGGATAAAGCGTATGCATTGGATAACAGGCTGAGTTCTGTTGGCAAGGCCACTTTTATAAAGCTTTATCCTTTGGTCAAGCAAAATCTGGATATTACCGTAGAAGAGGTAGAGAAGGTGTATCCTGAGTATAAGAAAGGTAAAGCAGAGAATGCAAAAAGGACCTGTTTGTCGTCTACACGCAGTATCATCCGAAACGGTTATGAGGCAGAGGCGCTGGAAATTATCGTAAATTCATCACGCATGGACGATGCGGTGATTCTAGAAGCGAAGAAATATCTGGAAGAATTGTACCAGAAAGATTGATTTGCGGGGAACTCTTTAATGTGATTTCCTGAATGCCTGAAATATGAGGGACTTTTCGTATCTTCGCAAACAAAACAATCAATGAAGTATGGGAAAAAGAATGATTAATTTTTCGGCAGCCTTGTTGGGAGTTGCCACGATGGCTTCCAGCCTGTGCTCGTGCAGCAGCCAGCAGAAGGAATCGCCGATGAAAGCAAAGGTAGAGGAGTATGCATCTGTTGAACTTAAGTCTGATCTTGTGAACAACTTGAGCGACAAGGAAAAAGAGTTGGTGAGAATATTTTTCCAGGTGGGGAAAATTACCGACGACCTTTTTTGGAAGCAGACATTCGGTGATAAAAGCAAGCTCGATACCATTACCGACAGCTATGCGAAAGAGTTTGCCATGATTCACTATGGCGCATGGAACCGTCTGGACAATAACAAGCCTTTCCTGGCTGGTTATGGCGAAAAACCGGATGTATGCAACTATTACCCGCTGGATATTACCGAAGCCGAGTTTAATGCCTTTGAAGATGAAAACAAGGACTCATGGTACACGGTTATCCGCCGCAACGAAGACGGTTCTCCAAAGAGCGTATGGTATCATGAAGCCTATGCCCCGGAAATAGAACGTATCTGTGCTTTGCTGGAGAAAGCGGTGGCACTGGCAGAGGACCCGGGCCTGAAAACCTACCTTGAAAAGCGTATCGAAGCATTCAAGACTGATGATTATCTGGCCAGTGACCTGGCATGGATGGACATGAAGGACAGCAAGATTGACTTCGTGACAGGACCTATTGAAACTTACGATGATAAGTTCCGTGAAACCAAGGCTTCGTACGAGTCGTTTATCCTGCTGAAGGATGAAGCCCGCAGCAAGGAACTGGCCAAGTTCGTAGCCATGCTTCCGGCCCTTCAGAAAGAGTTGCCCTGTCCGCCGGAATATAAAACCTTTGTGCCGGGTACCTCGTCCGACCTGAATGTGTATGATGCAGTGTACTATGCCGGCGACTGTAACGCGGGAAGCAAGACCATTGCCATCAACCTGCCGAACGACGAGCGGGTACATGCGCTGAAAGGTACACGCCGTCTGCAATTGCGTAACTCCATGAAGGCTAAGTTCGACAAGATTCTGTTGCCTATCGGACAGCTTGTCGTTACGCCCGAACAGCAGAAATACCTCAACTTTGATGCGTTTTTCTGGAACGTGACTTTCCATGAAGTGGCACACGGACTGGGTGTGAAGCAGACTATCCGTACCAATGAAAGCGTAGATGCAGTGATGGGCACAGAGAAGACTTCCTGGGAAGAAGCCAAGGCTGA
>OGMQ01000164.1_pt1 | contig 48084 bp, 27 predicted proteins | sample 1573291 | NCBI WGS metagenome assembly OGMQ01 (sample SAMEA2582008, study PRJEB24529) | metagenome | biome: Human gut stool | place: China | collected 2011
ATTTTGTACAATTTGAACCCCTCTTTTTTCGAAAAGAGGGGTTTCTTTGTATCCGAAAGAATGATCTTTAAACTAATACCGTAAATAATGAAACGATTTTTTATTAGCTACAGTCTGATTACTTTTCTTCTTTTGGATAGTGTGGTGCTTTTTGCGCAACATACTAGCTCCTTTGCGAAACAGTGGAAAATAGAAGATGAATCCCACGCTTTACAGATAATAGAACATGCCGATACATTGGAACTGATTGTACCGGGTGGTTTGACTCTATGGTCCTTACAGCGTCTGACGGGTGATTATGAAATCAGTTACCATATCTGTATGGTGATGAAAGGGGGAAGGCACGATCGTCTGAGTGATTTGAATTGCTTTTGGGCTGCCAATGATCCTAAACATCCCGACGATCTTTTTGCTCGCAGCCAGTGGCGCAACGGTGTCTTTAAGAACTATAATACATTGAACCTTTTTTACGTTGGATACGGGGGAAATGATAATTCCACCACCCGTTTCCGACGTTATAGAGGAGAATATTATGGTATCGCAGATGATAAAGTCAAACCGTTATTGAAGGAGTATACTGATGCACCGCATTTGCTTGTACCCAATAAATGGTATGAAATCCGGATTCGGGTAGAAAAAGGAATGACCACTTATGCGGTGAATGGTGAAGAATTATTCCGCTATTCCCTCACCGGAAACGAAGGAGACGGACATTTCGGTCTGCGCCTTTTGCAAAACCACGTGTTGTTTACTGGCTTTAAAGTGACTTCTTTTTGAGACTGTTTATACCGCGCATATAGAAACCTAAATAAGATATAAATACCCATGATGAAACAACTCTTTACCAGATTACGGGTGATTACCCTATTCTCATTTTTGTGTTCAGCATTTCTTCATGCGCAAGTCGTGACCGACGAGCGGATGTTCTCTTTTGAGGAATCGAAGATTCCGGATTACATAACAGGTGTCAATTCGCAACTCTCTATTTCCGATACACATTATAAAGACGGAAAACATTCGTTGAAATGGACCTTTGAGCCCGGAGGGGTATTGGAATTGAAGAAGGATTTAAAGTTTGAAAAGAAAGATCCGATGGGTAAAGATTTATATCTTTCCGCTTTTATAATATGGGTGTACAATGAGGAGCCTCAGGACGCAACAATTGAGTTTGAGTTTTTGAAAGATGGCAAGAAATGTACTTCGTTTCCTTTCGGAATCAATTTCAGAGGTTGGCGTGCTGCATGGGTTTGCTACGAACGGGATATGCAGGGTACTCCGGAAGAAGGGATGAATGAGCTTCGTATTGTTGCTCCGAATGAAAAAGGAAGCCTTTTCATCGATCATTTGATCACTGCGACAAAGGTAGATGCCCGTCAGCAAACAGCCGACTTACAAGTCCCTTTTGTCAATGCCGGAACTAATAATCATTGGTTGGTTGTCTATAAACATTCATTGTTGCAGCCGGATATCGAACTGACTCCGGTGAACGATGCGCAAAAAAAAGAGATGAAGTTGCTGGAGAAGCGTTTCCGTGACATGAATTATACAAAAGGTAAAGTATCGGATAAAGAGATACAGACTATCCGCAAGAAATATGATTTCTATCAGATTACCTATAAGAATGGCAAGGTTTCGGGGGTACCTATTTTTATGGTACGTGCTTCGGAGGCTTATGAACGCATTATACCGAATTGGGACAAAGATATGCTGACTAAGATGGGTGTGGAGATGCGTGCTTATTTCGACTTGATGAAGAAAATTGCCGTTGCCTATAATAATAGTACGGCGAAGCCGGAAGTTCAGAATGAAATGAAGAAGAAGTTCCTGGCAATGTATGACCATATTACCGATCAGGGGGTGACATACGGTAGTTGTTGGGGAAATATTCATCATTACGGGTATAGTGTCCGTGGTCTGTATCTGGCTTATTTCCTGATGAAAGATGTGTTGCGTGAGGCCGGTAAGTTGCAGGAAGCCGAACGTACCTTGCGTTGGTATGCCATCACTAATGAAGTATATCCGAAGCCGGAAGGTAACGGTATCGATATGGATTCATTCAATACACAGACTACCGGTCGTATAGCAAGCATTCTGATGATGGAAGATACTCCTGAAAAGTTACAATACTTGCGGTCCTTTTCCCGTTGGATAGATTACGGGTGTCGTCCGGCTCCGGGATTGGCTGGCTCGTTTAAGGCGGATGGGGGTGCTTTCCATCATCGTAACCTTTATCCGGCTTATGCCGTCGGTGGTTTAGATGGAGCGACTAATATGATTTATCTTTTCAACCGGACAGAATTTGCTATCTCTGAACTGGCGCATGAAACAGTTAAGAATGTGTTGCTTGCCATGCGTTTTTATTGCAATAAACTAAACTTCCCATTGGCCTTGTCCGGTCGTCATCCCGATGGAAAAGGAAAATTAGTGCCGATGCATTATGCAATGATGGCTATGGCGGGAACCCCCGATGGAAAGGAGGAATTTGACAAGGAAATGGCAGCCGCTTATCTGCGCTTGGTGTCCGGCGCTTCTTCCGATGATCAAGAACCGGAGTATATGCCGAAAGTATCCAATGCGCAAGAGAAAAAGATTGCAAGGCAGCTTGTAGAGAAAGGTTTCCGCCCTGAACCCGATCCTCAAGGAAATCTGGCGATGGGTTATGGCTGTGTCTCTGTACAACGTCGCGGTAACTGGTCGGCAGTGGCGTGCGGACATTCCCGCTATCTTTGGGCGGCTGAACATTATCTGGGGCATAATCTTTATGGCCGTTATCTGGCACATGGAAGTTTACAGATTCTTACCGCAGCTCCGGGACAGACTGTGACGCCTGCTACCGGCGGATGGCAACAGGAAGGTTTCGATTGGAACCGTATTCCGGGTGTGACTTCCATTCATCTTCCACTCGAACAGTTGAAAGCGAAAGTGATGAATGTGGATACATTCTCCGGTATGGAAGAAATGCTTTATTCCGATGAGGCTTTTGCCGGCGGACTGTCACAACAGAAAGAGAATGGAAACTTCGGTATGAAGCTGCATGAACATGATAAGTATAACGGAACCCACCGAGCACTCAAATCCTTCCATTTCATCGGTGAAACAATCGTTTGTCTAGGCTCGGATATTGAAAACGCCAATGCGGAATATCCTACTGAAACCACTATATTCCAATTGGCGGTAACCGACAAAGCGGGACATGAGTATTGGAAAGGTTATCAAGGTGAAGGTAAAATATGGATGGATCATCTCGGAACCGGATATTATGTACCCGTTACGGCTCGTTTTGAGAAGAAGTTCCCGCAACATTCCCGTATGCAGGATACCGGTAAGGAGACGAAAGGGGATTGGGTATCATTGGTTGTCGATCATGGAAAAGCCCCTAAAGGTGGAAGTTATGAGTATGCTGTTCTTCCGCAGACAAGTACGGTTGCCTTGCAAGCGTTCGCCAAGAAGCCTGCATATAAAGTTCTCCAACAAGACCGTAATGCCCACATCGTACAGTCTTTATCGGACAGTATTTATTCTTATGTACTGTTTGAAACTCCACAAGCGTTGCTTCCCGGCGGATTATTGCAGCGGACGGATACTTCGTGCCTGGTTATGATTCGCAAAGAATCTCCGGAAAAGATGTTGTTGACCGTATCGCAACCGGATTTGGCATTGTATCGCGGTGCAAGCGACGAGGCTTTTGATAAAGACGGAAAGCGGGTAGAGCGCAGTATCTATTCCCGCCCGTGGATTGATAACGAGAGTGGTGAGATTCCGGTAACTGTAACGTTGAAAGGACAGTGGAATATAAAGGAAACTCCGTTCTGTAAAGTACTCTCCGTTGACAAGAAGCAAACAGTACTCCGCTTCACTTGCAAAGATGGTGCAAGTCTTGAAGTCATGCTGGAGAAGCGGTAGTTCCCTACGTTGAAAACTTTGGTTTCCTGCCTTGTAACTTTAGTTTCAAGCGCATGAAACTAGAGTTTCTTACCGATGAAACCAAAGTTTCCGCGTATGGAAACTAAAGTTTCTAACGACTGAAACTGTATAGCTCCTTCCGCATAAGATTGACTGTAATAAGCTGGCAACGTGTGACAGCAGTTCCTTCTGTCACATTGCCATCACACACTGCTGTCACAGTCTTACAGGTTTACTATCAATGCTTTATCCCCTTCTATGTGACGGATGACAGCAGATGGATGAGTTTAACTTTATGAGAGAGGTTAGAACATGAACATGGCAACCGCTACGATACGGTTATTGCATACAGCATGCGCATCTTTAATTTTCCCGTTCATTGGGTTGAGAGAACCATACCATGCTGTGCTTAACGTATACTCCAGTCCGAACTTCCAGTGAGGAACATTATAAGTCAGTTCTGCACCCGCCGTTACCAATTGGTCGAGATTTGTACCTGTTCCGTAAAGTTGCGCCTTTCCATTCGGAGCATATAATTCGTCGCTTGTTCCCAAGTTCTTGGCGTATCCGACGAAAATTCCCGGTTTCCACTTTTTTCCATAGACAAGGTTGAACCACGAGCTGGAAACACGAATTGGAGTGTACTTCTGTTCTCCTGTACGTTCATCGATAGATTCGATACCGAATCCACCGAGTCCGGAAGCCTGTGTAAGGTTGGAGCCCAAAACGCTTTTGGCTCCGATAAACCAATCTTTATTGGTATATTTCATGTGAGCCTCATAGGATAAAGTAGTGATTCGTTCGTCTACCTTGAATCTCTTCCCATTTCCACCGATAGCTTCCTTTCGTGGTTTCATTGACAGCATTTCGATTCCCGCACCAATCAGGAATCCTCCGTTTTTATAATCGGCTCCTACGTAAATTTCCGGAATACAGCCGTTTTTCAAGTATTCGTGGCTCTTTTTACTCTTAGTGGGTTCATCGGGATTGATACCTTGCGAGGTATATTGGGATTGCCATACGGCAGCTCCTGTCAGTTGGAAGTTCTTATTAGTATAGCGGTAACGAATTTGCGGTGCACGGCTGAATGGCTGGAAGGGTGCTCCGACAGAAAGATTCAGAATCTGCGGAGAAACATCTCCAAATAGTGGATGCCAAGTTTGACCGAGCAATAAGGCCGATTTTCCCCAATCCAGATTGAGATAAGCATGGCGCAGGCGGACTACCGAATAAGAAGTACCGGTACCCCGAAAGTCGGCTTCTATTTTGGCGGAAGTTTTGGCTGTCCCCAGTTTAGGACCGGCCACGTCTACTCCCAGACGTGAATATAAAGTATAGAAGTTGCTGCTTGGCGTTCCATTCAAGTCATTTCCGTCTTCGTCACGTACTTTATCTTTCGGATACATATAAAATAATCCGTCTACGGTTTCTTCATTGGCGCGACTGTTGTAGTAGAGGTCGGTGCGAATCTGTCCGTAAAATTTGAACTTGAAGTCCTTTATTTGAGCAAAACTGCCCGATACCATCATCAGGCAAAGAAAGATTAGAATGTATTTTTTCATCATGTGTTTGTTTATAGACGGGCGCAAAATTACAAAAAATAACCGTCAATTAACTTATCGTTGACCAAAAAAGCTAAGAACGGCTTGGTTGTACTTCTGGAGTGTGCCGCTTTTATGGATTGCTTTTAGCAATTTCCGGTCTGCTTCAGGCGTCAGGTATTCCCAGAAGGTTTTCATTTTATTGAGCAGTTGCCCTTCCCCTCCTTCCAATTGTGTGGCATATTGGCTGTATACGGATGTGTGCATGGAGTGTAGCTTGTTCCTCATTTCATCGGCGGATAGTGTACGGTTCTCTTTGTATTCCAGTGCCAATGCCGGATTGGCTAGTAATCCCCGTCCGATCATTACTCCGGCCAGCATGGGAAATTGCTCTTGGATTCGCAGGATATCTTCCCGTCTTTTTATATCACCGTTATAAATAAGCGGATGTTTGCAGACGCTTTGAAAAGCGGTAAAGCCTTTGAGGTCTACGTCTCCTTTATATTGCTGTTTGCCCAGGCGGGGATGCATCGTTACCTGTCTTAGAGGAAGGTCGTTTAATAGGGGAGCGATGGCGAGACACTCCTCCGGATTTTCCCAGCCCAATCTCATTTTTACGGAAAAGCGGATTTGCGGGTACTTCACGACTATACCTAATAATGTCTTGACCTCTTCCGGATAAGGAAGTATTCCCGAGCCGTTATGCCGTTTGGCTAAAAGAGGGAAAGGACATCCCAAATTGATGTCTGCTTCGCCGTATCCTTTTTCAATGAAAAGGGAAAGAATGGTCTCCGCTTTTTCTGCGGACGGAGCAATCAGCTGAGGAACTAAATGCGGCACATGATTGTTTGCGAAATCAATCTCTCTGACATCTTTATTCCTGAAACTTTCCTTCTCAATTCGTACAAACGGGGTATAATAAGTGTCTATACCACCGAAAACGGTAGCATGCGCATTGCGGTAAAATGCTTCTGTATAGCCTTGTAATGGGGCGAAATGAATGGGTAGCTGTTGCATAATGCTCTTTTTGCACAAAGATATATCGAATATCTTTGATATGTATGTTTTTGTACCATAATTGAATAATTTTGGTTGGTAAAATTGTGGATGTATCTTTAAATTTGCGCATTGACTAATCTAATTTTAAATGTAAAACGAATAGTATGCAAACCGAATTCCAATTTAAGTTATCATGGAAGAGAGGTCTCAGTGTGTTACTGTTAACCTTATTTTCATTCTCTCTTGCAGTGGCCCAAGTGCTAGTACGGGGTACTGTCATCGATCAAACAGGAGAATCGGTTCCTGGTGCAAGCATCCAAGTAAAAGGAGGCACACAAGGTACGATTTCTGATCTCGACGGTAAATTTTCACTTAATGTTCCCAACAAGAAGTCTGTTCTTGTTATCTCTTTTATCGGATACACGACGCAGGAGTTGCCGGTTGATGTATCGAAACCTATGTCTGTTGTATTGAAAGAAGATACAAAAACGTTGGACGAAGTCGTTGTCGTTGGTTATCAGGAGGTCAAGAAGAAAGACCTGACCGGTGCTGTGGCAAAGGTAAATATGGAAGATTTGCTTAAAACCCCTTCCTCTTCATTCGATCAGACACTGGGAGGACGTATCGCCGGAGTAAATGTGAGTTCAGGCGAAGGTATGCCGGGTGGAACGATGAATATCGTTATCCGTGGTAATAACTCCTTGACTCAAGACAACTCTCCGTTGTATGTCATTGATGGTTTCCCTGTAGAAGATCCGGCTATCGCAGCTACCATTAACCCCTCCGATGTAGAATCAGTAGATGTGCTGAAGGATGCTTCGGCTACGGCTATTTATGGAGCACGTGGTGCTAACGGCGTTGTTATCATGACTACAAAGAAAGGTAAGATTGGAAAGCCGCAGCTTAAGTACGATGGAAGTTTCGGTGTACAAAAAGTTACCAATACCATTCCTATGATGGATGCCTACGAGTTTGTAAAGTTGCAGAACGAAATGTTTCCGGCAGATACTAAAAAAAACTATCTGAAAGAATATGAAGGTAAGCAATGGACATTGGACGATTATCGCAATGTTGCGCAATATGACTGGCAGGATGAAATTTTCCGTACCGCTTGGCAGCAGAGTCATAACGTCAGCTTGATGGGAGGAACGGAAGGCGTCCGTTATAATGCTTCCGCTTCTTATTTTGACCAGGACGGTATCGTGCTGAACTCAAACTACAAACGCTTCCAGACACGTATGAATACGGTAGTCCGTCGCGGTAAACTGAATATGAGCATAACAGCCAACTATTCACGTGCTATCCAGACAGGTAGTTCTACCTCTTTATATTCATCCAGTGGTATGAATAACTTGTTTTATAGTGTATGGGGATATCGTCCTGTGACTGAACCGGATGTTCCATTGAGCACATTGATGGATAACGCACTCGATTCATCGGTAGAGCCGACGAATGACTATCGTTTCAATCCGATTATGTCATTAAAGAATGAATACCGTAAGAATTATACGAACAATCTTCAGTTGAACGGATTTGTGGAATATGAATTCATTAAAGGTCTGAAGTTGAAAGTGTCGGGAGGCTATACATACGACGCCCGTAACAATGATACCTTTAATAACTCGAAGACACGTTACGGTAGCCCTATTTCAACAGATAAGGTAAATGCGCAGGTGGTTCGCAATCAACGGCTGACTTGGTTGAACGAGAATGTCTTGACTTATCAGACTAATATAAAGAAGAAACACTTCTTTAATTCTTTGCTGGGTGTTACCTTGCAGAATTCGGATTATGAATACTACTCTTTCAAAACAACCAACATCCCGAATGAATCTATGGGAATGGCAGGTATGAGTGAAGGTATTTCCGCTACTACAAGCTCGGAGAAGTCTTCATGGTCTATGATGTCTTATTTGGGGCGTGTGAATTATAATTATAAATCGAAGTACTATGCGACAGCGTCCTTCCGTGTCGATGGTTCTTCCAAGTTTGCTAAAAAGAACCGTTATGGTTTCTTCCCTTCAGGCTCTTTGGCATGGAACTTTACTGAAGAAGATTTCATGAGCAAATATAAATCCGTCATCTCTAGCGGTAAGTTGCGTGCAAGCTGGGGTTTGACAGGTAACAACCGTGTAGGCGAGTATGAAACGTATGCTTTATTGAAAATGTTGAAGGCAACTTCAAATAATGTTCAGACAGGTGTATATCCGTTTGAGAATAACCAGAACAGTATCGGTATGGTGCCTATCTCTTTATTAAATAAGGATCTGAAGTGGGAAACAACAGAACAATGGAATGTCGGTTTGGATCTGGGCTTCTTTAACGAACGCATCGGGATCAATGTTGACTGGTATATGAAGACTACCCGTGATCTGCTGTTGGATGCCGATATGTCTTACACGACAGGCTTCAAGAGTGCAATGAAAAATGTGGGTAAAGTACGCAACTCGGGTGTGGAATTTACTTTGAATACAGTAAACATCCAGAAAAACGGTTTTAAATGGAGTACTAACTTTAATATTGCATTCAATAAGAATGAGGTGCTGGAGCTGGCTGAAAACCAGACATCATTGCTGACTGCCGCTTATTTCGACCAGGCCTACAATACGCAACCTACTTATATTGCCAAGAAGGGTTATTCAATGGGTATGATGTACGGTTATCAGTATGAAGGTACTTATAAATACGAGGATTTCTACAAATCAGGTGATACGTATGTGTTGCGTCCGGGTGTTCCTTACTTCTCCAGCGAAAGTAATACACAGCCGGGTATGCCGAAATATAAAGATCTGAATGGTGATGGTGTGATAGATACCAATGACCGTACGATGATCGGACGTGGCTTACCTATTCATACGGGTGGTTTCACGAATGATTTCGAGTACAAAGGATTCGATTTGAGTATTTTCTTCCAATGGTCTTATGGAAACGATATCTTGAATGCCAACCGTTTGTTTTTTGAAAACGTGAACAACTCACGTAATTTGAACCAATATGCAAGTTATGCCAACCGTTGGACTCCGGAGAATCCGTATAGTGATATTCCGGTTGCCAAGAACTCAAGTTCTAATAAAGTGGTTTCTTCGCGTGTGATTGAAGACGGTTCTTTCCTGCGTCTGAAAACTCTGACATTAGGTTATACTCTGCCGAAGAAAGTAATTAAGAAGTGGGGAATCGGCAATGCCCGTGTATATGTGGCAGGGCAGAATCTTTGGACAATCTCCGGCTATTCCGGTTATGATCCTGAAGTGTCTATCCGTAACGGTGCTTTAACGCCGGGACTTGACTACTCTGCTTATCCGAGAGCTTATGCAATCAACTTCGGAGTCAATTTAGGATTTTAATATTATTTGATCAGATAATAGATATAAAGAAGAATTTATGAAAACGATAAAAATAACATTCCTTTCTTTGGTAGCCGCATGTACGATGGCCTCATGTGACTTTTTGGAAAAGGAGCCTTATAAGATTACTCCGGAAAATTACTTCCAGAATGAAACGGAAGTTTCCAATTTCCTGACCGGTATTTATGCGAATCTATCGCAGACCTCTTTTTATGGTAATGATTACATGGTTCTTGCAGGAGGTGACGACTTGGAATTTTATGGCGGGTCTACCGGACGTATTTCCAATACCGGTTTGATTTGTAACAATACGACAACCAGTGACGCTGCTGTTACACAGTTTTGGGCGGATTTGTATAGTGGTATCGAACGTGCGAATATGCTACTTGAACATATTGACAATGTACCGAGTATGAGTGCGGAAAAAACAGCCCAATATAAATCGGAGGCTCGTTTCCTGCGTGCATTCTATTACTTTAATCTGGTTCAATGTTGGGGAGATGTTCCTTTGAAATTGGAATCTACTTATTCATCCGGTACTGTAACTAACAAAGATATTGCCCGTACCGACAAAAATGTGATTTATAAGTTTATAGTGAAAGAGATGGAAGAGGCAGCCGATGAAGGTTTACTTTCAGCCAAAGATCTGGGATATAAGCCTAATCGTATTTCAAAGTCTGCCGCATGGGGAATTTTGGCGCGTGTCTATTTGTTCTGGGCAGGTGAGCATCATCGTGATGACCAACCGGAACCTGCGGAAGCGAAATCTTACTTTGAACGTGCCAGTCATTTCGGACAGTTGGTAATGGGTGAGGGACATGAACTTGCAGAAGATTATTGGGATACATTTATTGATATGTGTTCAGATAAGTACAATACATCTGGTTCTAATGAAAGCATTTGGGAGGTAGAATTTGCAGGTGACGGTACAGGTGATGTTCGTTCTGAAGGACGTATTGGTAATACAATCGGGCTTCAATGTGCAGACTTTTCTTCTCAATCTAGTTTGGTGGGAAAGGCTGATCCGGGATATTCTTACGGATTCTTGTGGGCTACACCGAAGCTTTATGATTTGTATACAAGCAATAATGATAAAGAACGTTTCACTTGGAACATAGCACCTTTTACGTATCGTGCGCTTGATTCGGATGCAGATAAGGATATCAAAGGTAAAACCGGTATTGTAGGGAGAACTTTTGAGAACCAGGAATTGTATGAATTAGTAACAGGATCTGGATGGTATGGCGAGAAATCTTATGATTATGATGGAGCAGACGAAGGTAAGGAATTCGTTAATAAAGGAAGTCAAAGAGGAGATGTTTATAAGAAAGCTGTTCTACCAGAAAAAGTAAGAAAGGATTTATGTTGTGCGAAATTCCGTCGTGAATATGAGCCTGCTGCCAAAAGAAATAAGAATCTTACTTCTATTAACTTTCCTATTCTTCGTTATTCAGATGTGTTGCTGATGGTTGCCGAAGCGGAAAATGAATATTGGGGATCTCCGACAGATTTGGCAAAAGAATGTCTTCGAGATGTACGTATACGTGCAGGAATATCAGATAATACAAATGAACTTAATTCGCAGATAGCTTTCCGTAATGCTATAAAAGATGAACGTGCTATGGAATTATGTTTTGAATTTACTCGTCGCTTTGACTTAATTCGTTGGGGAGAATTTGTGGATAAGATGAATGAACAAGTAGATTTGGCGTTAAGTGGAATAAATTGGAATCAAGGTTCTCAGGTTGCACCATTTTTCCGTGTGACTTCTGCTTATCAGTATTTTCCGATTCCGGATGCGGAAAAAGCTGTGAACAAACTTATTACAGGTAATAATCCCGGTTGGTAATCACCTTGAGTTTATTTAATTATTTAAGAAAAGAATGTAACGATGAAAACATATAAATTGTTATTATTAAGCTTGGGCGTTTTTTGCTTCACAGCGTGTGAAAAAGAACTGGACCGAGATTTAACGGATGCCAGTGTGAGCGTGGCAACTGATGAGAATGTAAGGTATGAGGGAAATATCTTGACTGTAAAGAAGGGAACTCCGATCACATTCCTTCTTCATGGTGATCCGGATTATGTGTCTTTCTTTAGTGGTGAGCTTGGTCATCAATATGTCTATCGAGATAGGAAAGAATATTCGGCTGAAGATGTTGAATCGTGTGAGTTGAAGTTTGGAATTTGGACAGCAACAGGAAATGCAAATTCATGCACTAACCAATTGGATGTCTTTTATATGGCTGAAGAACAAGCCCCTAATTCAGAAACTACTACATTTTTTCCGGGAATGAGTAAGACTGATTTTGAAGCAGACTCAATTCTAGTAGAAAAAACGACAGAATGGAAAACTTTTATACCACGGGAAGAGTTGCCTAACAAAGTGTTAGGTAGTGCTGCCAACGCGCTAAATTATAGTAGATCAGTAAAAGAATTTATAGGTAAAAAGTTTACACTGGCTATTGCGCTAAATAAAGATGGGAAAAAGGCATCAGATTATCCAACTTATAGTGATCAAACTCCTATTCCTCAGTCTACATTCAACTTTACTGGTATGCGTGTTGAAACAACTTGGAGAAACGGGCGTGTGACAACTGCTTATGCATCTTCTTTCGGTTTTACTCCTTTGAATATGAAGAATAAAACAGTGTTTAAGGATCAGGATGAGATGAATATGCCTAAAGACCGTGAGTATGGTTCTGTATCAACAGGAGTTTCGGGTATGTGGAATTTGAGCAGTATAGCAAATGGTGGATTCACCGTTACAGGAGCGGCTTCTGGTTTTGATTGGAAATATACTTGGTTGGTTTCTGATTATTTGAATTTCCTTGAATGTCCGGAACCAGATTCACCCGTGAAGGTAAAAGATGTTTCTTTGGATGTGGATACTTATAGTTATACATACGATCAGGTGGGTACTTATACCGCTACATTCCTGATGAATAATTTTAGTTATGCACATGAGGATTCTAAGATTTGTGAATTGATAATCAATGTAACAGAATAACTTTAAATACTATACAGATTATGAAGTACATAAAATCGTATATACTTTTCTTCTTGATGGTTTTTGCCGTTACAGGTTGTACAACGGATGACTTGAAAGATGATGTGAACGACTTGAAAGATAGGGTGACGCTTATCGAGGAACAGGTGAAATTATTGAATGATAATTTGGCGGTGGTAGCTTATATTCTTGATCCTCAGAATAAGACAATTGCTAATGTTGAAACCTCGACCAAAGATCAATATGTGATTACATTAAGTAATGGCGAAAAGTTGACGCTTACTATCGGAAAGCCGGGAACGATTGATGAACCGGAAATTACAATTGGTGAAGATGGAATGTGGTATGTCAATGGTGAATCCACAGGTGTGGTAGCTGTTGGAACAGATGGTAAGAATGGTGAAGGTTATCCTGAATTTCGTGTGGAGCAAGGTAAATGGCAAGTACGTTTCGGAGATGGAGCGTGGAGTGATGTGGAAGGTGGAGATGTTGCTGGTGGCGTATCTTTAGGTGATCAAATCTTTGAGTCAGCTGAAGTGGATAGCGATAAGTTTATTGTAACATTAAAAAAAGATGGTAGTGTGCATACGTTGCCTATTGTAGAAACCTTGAAATGTATTATTGATAAGTCTGGATTAACTTTAGATATAGAAGATTTCCTTGTCGTAAATAGAGATGAAAGAGTAATCGTTCCAGTTCAAATAGAAGGGGAGAATATGCTGGTGACTTGTCCGCAAGGTTGGAGAGTGACTTTGAATAAATTGGACGTCGTTGATGAGAAAGGTAATAATTACCAATTATACATATTTGCTCCGGTATCAGATGTTAAGGCCATGACTAGAGCTGTTGCCGATAATACAGCGGATGTGACGGTTCAAGTACAGAAAGGTACGTTTTGGGCAGTAGACAAAATAAAGGTAAAGGTACCGAAGGTATACGATAATGATTGGGACAAATATAATGATGGCCTTCCGGTTACAGTGGGTGGTTTTGATATATCTTTGGATACATATAATGCAGCAACAGAGATAACAGAGGATTATGCGATCACAAAAGCAGGTGTTTATTTTGTTTCCGCTAATAATGTAACGTTGACATTAAAGGATAACACTATGGATAATTTGATTATCTTACCTTATTCGGATAAAGTTACAGCTATTAATTTGAATATTTCTGCACAGCTTACTGTTACTAATACCTTTATTTGTAAGAATGTGGTATTTACTTCTACGGTCAATAATAATATATTACGTTTTAATGGAGTAAATGCGAATGTTGTGTTTGATGGTTGTAAGATAAATGGTTTGAAGAATACTAAGGCATTAATGGTACCGCAGACTGCTGGTACGCATAATCTTAACTATTGTGCTATTGTAAATTCTGATATCTGTATTGATGAGTCGGAAGCTGATGTAATCAATAATGCTTCATTTGCATTAATTAATAATATGGATTGCTCGCAATTGTTTTTTGAAAATAATATAGTTTATGGTGTACATGAAGTGACTTCATCTGAGCGCACTACTAAACATGTTGTTAATTTCAAACTCATTAATGCTAATCAGCGTGATCTTGGACTATTACAACTGAACTCAAATACCTTTGTAGATGTTGAGACGACTGGAGCTGGTGGTGTAACAGGTTTGGTATATGCTAAAAATATAGAAAAAATTGCTATGACAAAGAATCTATTCCATTGGACCAATCCTACGACTAAATTTCTTGATGGAAAGGGAGAGGAGAAAAGCTCGCCTACTACTCTTATATTCCGTTTTGGTGAGAATGCCAATTTGCAAGATGGAAATGCGATGGGTAGTGAAAACTATTATTATAATGGTAATTCAGAGATGGCAGTTAAACTTTGGTATACCTCAGGTGGAAAACCAGTTTGTCCATCTACTTTAGGTAACTTGAGCACTGCTGAGCCTGAAATATTCGATACTAATAACAAGGAAACTTTCAATAAATCTACTGGAACCTTTACACCAACAGCTAACTACAAAGCTTACGGTGCACAACGTTAAAACTAAGAATTATGAAGAAGATATTAATACTATTAATTAGCTTGTTACCTATTATCACTTTTACAGCTTGTGATGATAAGGACGATATACGTAAAGACATTGACGAACTTAATGCCCGTTTGGATGCACTAACTGATGATTTGGAGGGTCTGAATAGAGATATTAAGAAGTTCCAAGATATGATGAAAGGAACTATACTTATCACTAAATATTCAAAGGATGAGAAAGGAAACTATACTTTATCTTTAAGTGATGGTACGGAATTGGTCGTTTATAGCGGGCAACCATTGGGCGAGATTCCTACACTTGGTGTGAATGACGCAGGTAATTGGACTTACACATTGAATGGTGAAACTAAAGAATTGATAGATGGAGAAAATAATCCTTGTCCTGCTGTTCCCGTAGACGGTAAAGATGGTAAAACACCAACTATCTCAATTGATGCGGACGGCTATTGGTGCTATGCTGTTGGAGATGGAGAGCCCAAACGTATAGAAGGACGTTATAATATAGCTGATATTACAAAGATACCAGGAGGAATATTTTCTGAAGTTACAGTGTCTGATAATGAGATGACTTTCACATTCGATGGTAGTTCGACGACAATTCCTTTGCTTGGAGGTTTGAATATGGCTTTTTATCAATCGGATGAAGAGATAACTTCCGTTGAGGTGGGAAAAGAAGCTGCTATAAAGATAACTGCTAAACAGACCTATGTAAATAACATTATTGTTGATCCAACTCCTTTGATAGTAAAATTGACTGAAACTGAGACGGATAATTTGACGATTAGTGCTAAGGGGGTAGAAATCGGGGAATATACTGTCCACTTCCAGATATTCTCTAAAGAAGGATATCGATTGATTAAATCATTGACGGTGACGGTTAAATAAGTCAAACTAATAAAGTAAGGAAATTATTATGAAATTCTATCAATCATTTATATTATTCAGTTTGTTTACACTAGCCTTTGTGTCATGTAATACAGACGATTTGGAACGAGACATTGATGCATTGAAAGATCGTGTTGCTAGTTTCGAGACACAGGTACAGCAGTTGAACGATGAAATGAATATAATTCGTGTGCTGCTAGATGGTAACAAAACCATTACGGATTATTCCATTGATGGTGATACTTATACATTGACCTTGAGTAATGGTGAGACATTGACTTTGACTCCAGGTGTAGTAGGAGGCAATTACCCTTCTATTGAAATTGGTGAAAATGGAAACTGGTTTATTGGTGGTGAGGATACCGGTAAACGTGCTAAAGCAGAGAATGGCAATGATGCGGAAATTACTCCACAATTTAAAATTGAAGCAAATCCGGCTGACGGCGATAAGAAGTATTGGTACGTAAGTTATGACGAAGGTAAGAATTGGAGTGTATTAGAAAATGGTTGTGCTGAGGGAACTAATACAAGTGAGAACCCTATTGAGAGCGCAGTTGTAGAAGGGGATAACTTTAAAGTTGTTCTAAGTGATGGTAGTGAGCATTTTATTCCTATTGTGCAAGGTTTGGAATGTGCGATTAATATACCTGAAGGTGTAACGGATGGGCTTTGGAGTGTTGCTGGCGGTGGTCAATCTCCTTTTACGGTGAAAGTGAAGCTGGCAGAAGGTGATTTGGTAAGAGTGAATGCTCCTGCCGATTGGAATGCGAAAGTTTCAAAATATCAAGTTGGTGATACGGAAGTTACTGTAACTGTTACTCCTCCTTCCACTCCAAGTGAATGTATAATTGTGGTAGAAGTAACTCATGGAGTGAATACGGCTACCGATCAGATAAAGGCTAGAACGACTTCTGATAGTTATTGGGCAGAATATCAGGCCGGGCTTGATATAAAGATTGGTGATGTGGTAATTAATAAGTTTGATTATCCGGATGCGGTGCTAGTATCTGCAGCTAATATTGCTCAATTTACTAAGTTTGAAACAGATAAAGTCTATTTCTTGAATACGGATATTACTCCTACGGCAGCCACAACAGTAAAGAAGTATTTGTACTTAATTAATGATAATTCTACTAAATCCTCGAAAGTGACTTTTAATGAGGGCATTTCTATAATGTTCGATTATTTAGGAGACACGGGTGAGGGCTTTTTATGTAAGGATTTAAATATTGATTGTACTGCTAATACAAAATATATGTCTTCTTTAGCAGTGAATAAGGAAAATTTAAACGAAGGTTGTGTGTTTGAAAGGTATGTATTGGATGGATGTACCGTAAAATTGGGGAAGGGATTGCTTCTTGCACACTATTCAAATGGTAATAAGGCTACGAATATAAAAGAGATAGTATTGGAGTCGTGTCGCTTTATTTTAACAGAAGCTACATCTAAAATTATTAGTTTAAATAACGCCAATCCAACATTTGCTAGTTCAACTTTTTTGATTAAAAATAATATCTTATATACAACTAATGAGACTGAGCAGGTTAATTTGAATTTACTTGCGTATGGTAATGCTTATACCAATTTTGAGGTTGAAAGAAATACTTTTGTTAATGTTGTTCCAGATACGCAGCAAGCGTATATTCAAACAATTCCTGATTATCATAGCTTGTTATCTAAGAATATAGGGTGGAATAGTGTGGATGGTACTGCTAGATGCCATTGGATTAGCTCTAAAAAAGATGAGGCAACTTCGTTAGACAAAGCTAATTTTGAAGACAATCTTGTATTTGATACAAGTGGAGTACAGTGGTTATTTTTTAGAAATGGATATAGTTTACCTGCAGGCATGACAAATGGAATGAAACTTTTGACTGAATCTCCTTTTGTTAGTATGGATTTTTCTACAGGTAAATTTATTCTGAACGATACTTATAATGGTAAATATGGTTCGGATATTAAGTAAATGGATAGAAAGATTTTAATGTAATTAATTGAATATATAGTTTTAAATAAGGCGAAGAATCTATCAGTGTTGATTTATGATTTTATAGATTCTTTGCCTTTATAATTTATTAGGTTTAAGAATATGGAAAACATGAGATCGAGTTTACATAGAGTTGTTTCGTTGCTTTTTGTTATCATGTCATTTACATCTTGTTCAGATGATGAAGTAATAAGTAATCAACTTATTCCAGAGCAACCTGAACAATTAACGGAACTTATTGCTCAATACAACACTAATATTTCCGCCTATCAGGCTATGATGGATAATAAAGCGGAGATTGTTGATTATATCACTGATAGTAAAGGCTTCTATAAATTGCAACTTAGCAATCAACAGATTGTAGACGCTAAAGCTCAGGCTACTGAAGATAAAGATATTCCTCTTCTGAGTATTGACGAAGATGGTTATTGGAATTATCTGTTAGGCGGGACTTCAGCTGTCCTTACTGACCTGCAAGGAAATCCTGCTCCTGCTTTAAGCAAGACGGGGAAAGGTATATTTACTCCTCAAATTGCATTAGGTAAAGACGGTTATTGGCAGGTTTCTTACAATGGAACTCAATGGAAACGTTTAGGTAATAATATTGCTCCATCGTTGGCTGAGAAAACGGCTGCTAACTTTTCTCTTTATCGTTCCGTTATTTTAGATGAAGTAGCCAATACTATTACTTTAGAATCTCGTGCGGGTAACGGTGTACTTAAACTGAATACGGTTAATAATGGTACGGCACAGGCATGGAAGAAATTTTTAATGAATAGTGTTGATAATGTATTGCTGGATTATTCGTATGCCGGATATGATCACGGTGAAACTGCCCCTAAGGATGGTTTTGCTTGGGGGTATAAGGTTTGTAATGTGAAACAACGCATGGAACAGGAGAATATTACTGCTTTAGAAGCTTTTATTCGTATATTGGATGAAAATAAACTTATTCGTAAAACGACTTCGAATGCTACTAATGCGAATGCCAAGATTGTGATTTACTTCCCTGCAGGTGAGTATGTTCTGCATGAAGAAGCTGGAAAGAACTTCCCTTATGATATTTTAGGAGGGAACTTCATTATCAAGGGGGATGGCCCTCAATTGACCCGGCTGGTGATGAAAACGCCGAATGGAGATACGGAGGCTACTAATGTTCCTATGTTAAGTATCAAACATACTAATAGCCCGAATAATGCAGGACATTCTCCGTTATTGGCGAATGTTGTAGAGAATGCGAAGAAAGGTGAGTCTAATCTTGTGGTTTCTTCAACTACCGGATTGAATCCGGGTAAATGGGTACAGTTACGTTTGCGGAGTGGTAATAAAGATTTATTGGCAAAAGAACTTGGCCCTATTACTCCGACCGGCTCGTGGTCAATAGAACAACAGCCTGTTCCTATTACGGCAGAGAAATCTAATGATAATTACGGAATTAAAGTTACGGAATTTCATCAAATAAAATCAGTCGGTGGTAATCGCGTTGTTTTCTATGAACCGATTATGCATGATATTGACACTCAGTATGATGATTGTTTGGGTTGGGAGATTCGCGAATATAAGTATTACGAAAATGTGGGAATAGAGGATTTAACTTTCGTAGGTCAGGCAGTCACTCCGTATTATCATCACGGTGATGGTGCACCGAGTGACATAGATGCATGGCGATATGATCAAGAATATAGACCGATCGCTATGGTACGATTAGTTAACTCTTGGGTACGTAATGTAGATTTTGAGAGTGTAAGTGAGGCGTTGACTATTTCAGAATCAGCCAATTGCTCTGCCTATAATATTGAAATCAGAGGTAATCGTGGGCATGGAGCAGTACGTGCTGCCGGTTCGACACGTATATTCATTGGTAAGATAAATGATCAAAGCAAAGATGGAACGGCTAATAAATACGGAGTTGTCGGTCAAGGTCAGTGGCATGGATGTGGTGTTTCCAAACCAAGTATTGGTAATGTGATTTGGAATTCGAACTGGGGTAGTAATGCTTGTTTCGAATCTCATGCCACACAACCTCGTGCTACTCTATTTGATAATTGTAGTGGTGGGTTGGTCCGTTATCATGCAGGTGGCGCAGAAGATGAAGCGCCGAATCATTTGAGTGATTTGACTATATGGAATCTGAATGTGACCGGAACAATTGATGAACAGAAGCGAGACTTCTCCACTAATTTCACTTGGTGGAATAATACAGATAAGTGGTGGAAAATTTATCCGCCTATCGTAGTCGGTACTCATGGACAGGCCGTGACATTCTCACAAGAGGAAAAACAGCTTACTTATGAAGAAAGTACTGGAACGAGGGTTACTCCCGAGTCTCTTTATGAGGCACAGTTGGAGAAACGTCTGGGAGCAGTACCAGCTTGGTTAAAGGCTTTGAAATAATAATACTGGAATAAATGAATAATTTCGTAAAGAAATTCCGGCAAATGGCACCTGTGATAAGTATGATTATATCACAGGTGTTGTTGCTTGGATGTAAGGATGAAGATTCAAAAGAATATATCGAAGGGCAGATTCCGGAGACGGAGGTTGCTGCGTATATTGCACAAATGAATCAGGATATTGCTGATATGCAGCAGTTGGCAGATGGAAAGTTGAGGGTGCTCACTTATTTCCAGGAACAGGACAACGTTTGGGTAATGGAGTTGGAGAACGGTCATATTCTAAGGATCTATCCAGAGGTAGAGAAAAACGAGAAAAAGGAAATTCCCATATTGGGGATTAATGAAGAGGGATATTGGATATACGAGTTCTATAATACGGAGGACATACTGACTGACGTGAACGGTGAGCCGGTAGCTGCCCTTGCCAAAACGGGAAAAGGGACATTTGTACCACGGTTGAGGCTGAATGAAAAGAACTATTGGGAAGTGTCATTCAACGGGATGCAATGGAAGCAACTGACTAGTAGGCCGGTAGATGTGATATCTACTACATCGGCTTCTTATTCTTTAATGAATGGACTTGTCGCTGATGAAGAAAATAAGACTGTCGGTTTGTCTTTGTGTTGTGGAGAGTTGACAATAACTTCTGTTGTGCTGGGAAAAGGTACTACTGAAGCTTGGAATAAATTTGTGTTAGGAACTTCGGATAATGTTCTGCTCGATTTCTCGTATGCCGGATATCATCATGGGGAAGTAGCTCCTCCAGACGGTTTTTCTTTGGGATATGAGGTGATAAACGTGAAAGAACGGATGAATGCGAAAAATCTGACAGCTCGGGCTGCATTGATTGATATTTTGCAAGAGAAGAATCTGACCCGTAAAAATGGTACAAATGGAAATAATCCGAATGCCCGTGTTGTGATCTATTTCCCTGAAGGAGAGTATGTGTTGCATAATGAGGACGATAATGGTATGAGAGAGCCGGAAGCGGGAAAAACGTATGCAACAGATAGTAAAGGGAATAATACAAGTTATAGTATTCCTATTACCGGCGGACATTTGGTTATTAAAGGTGACGGTCCGGATAAGACTAAGTTGATTATGGCGACTCCTAATTTGCCCGGAAGTACAGAGGTGATGTATTCATCTCCATGTATGCTTGAACTGAAACATAATTCGGAAACTAGCAAGGTGTGCACTGTAACCTCTGACGCAAAAAAAAGTACCTATGTGGTAGAAGTAGACAATGCGACCGGTTTGAACAAAGGTGATTGGGTGTGTCTGTATTTAAAGGATAATACTCCAGAACTGGTAAATAAAGAACTGTCTCCATATACGGTGGAGGCAACGATGACCAATATAATAGATAAGGGTGTGCAGGTACAGGATTTCCATCAGATTATAGCTAAAAGTGGTAATCGTATTACTTTTAAAGAGCCGATTATGCATGAAGTGGAAGCACGTTGGAAATGGGAGATTCATCGGTATCCGCATTATGAAGAAGTGGGAGTGGAGGATTTGTCTTTTGTGGGACAGGCAAAAGATGATTTCAAACATCATGGCACTTGGGAGGACGACGGTGCATACAAGCCATTGAATATGGTTCGGTTGACTAATTCATGGATGCGACGTGTGAAATTTACAAGTGTGAGTGAAGCCACTTCCATTATCAATAGTGCCAATGTGTCGGCTTACGATATCACAATAGAGGGAAATCGTGGTCATTCCGCTATCCGTTCTGCAGGTTCTTCGCGTGTGTTTATCGGTAAGGTGACAGACCGCACGAATGGTTTGTTGATTGATAATAGAAGTGTGTATGAAGAGGGTGCCGGACAATACCACGCTTGTGGCGTTTCCAAACCGAGTATGGGAGCAGTTATCTGGCGTGTGCATTGGGGGAAAGATGCTTGCTTCGAGTCTCATGCCACGCAACCCCGCGCTACGTTGATAGATGCTTGCAAGGGTGGATTCATGCAATTCCGTCAGGGAGGTGATTATGATCAGTTGCCTAATCATTTGGATGATCTTACTATTTGGAATATGTATTCGGAAAGATCCCGGACTGCAAGTGGTAATTCCGCTCCTTCCGGAGTATTCGATTGGTGGCGTATCGGCTTTAAAGGGTGGAAATTTTTGCCACCGACGATTGTCGGTTTTCATGGTGATCCGTTGAATTTTGTACAAGAGCAGGTAAAGCTTGACGAAAGTCATGGTACTCCAGTAGAGCCGGAGTCATTGTATGAGGCACAATTGGAACGTCGTTTGGGTTTTGTGCCTGATTGGCTGAAAGCGTTGAAATAGGTATAAAGAAAGCTACTATAAAAGATAAATAATTATGAAATTGAAGAACTGGATTGGTTTATTACCATTTTGTGTAGGGGTATGTCTATCCCCTTATACTATGGGTAATGTCCACACAAACTATTCGGCACAGACAGAAATGTCAGTGTCTGATGTGGAAGTGAAGACGAAAGAGTTGAAGGAGTTTAGGAAAAAGTATAAACTGCCCGTTCCGAAAGCGAATCAAAAGGAAATAGATGCTGCTTTGATGCAAGTGCAGTTGTACCAATTGGAGCGGGTAAATGAGACAACGGTTACCGGTGCTTCAATATTAAATAAGGGTAAGATAACTCTTCAGCAGGGACGGGATATCGCTAAAACAGTGCGTGCATTGGCTTTTGCTGCCCAACGTGACGGAGGTGAGGCTAAAAAGAGTTTTAATCTCTATCTGGATTTTCTCTTTACGGGAAATATCATAGAGAGTATTCCCAAGTATAAGTATAGTAATTATGATGATGTACGTAAAGTCCCGGCTGATTTGCTGAGTGCATTGTCCGTATGTGATGATATAAGAAGAGGAAGGTTGATTGCTGCTGTATGGAACTTATTGGAGGCCGAATGGCTGTATCTGAATGCGGAAGAGTTGAAATTAAAGGTGAACTCTGATTATATTTATAATGTTGTTCCGCACTTGTTTATCTGTGCGGTTCACAATCCGAATGATGAGCAAGCTATCAAAGATTTGACTGCCTTTTCTCATTTCCTGTCGGGATGTACCCAGTACAGCCCTAGCGGATATGATATACTGAAACCTGACGGAACAGGATTTCATCATAATACCCATTATAACGGATATATGTATTCATACCGCACTTGGGTGGAATATATGGGACGGCTGAAAGGCACTTCCTTCCGTATTGAGAAGGAGGCATATCAACGGATGAGCAAAGCTGTAGTTAGTATTTATTTGATGGCGGTACGTTCTGAATCGGATAAAGACCGTTATTTTGCGAATAGTATGGCGGGCAGACACCCTTTTACCGGTTTGGGGATTAATTTCTCGCGACAATTGTTTGAGACATTGATTGAAGTGGGAGGAGATGTGCTAGGGATTCCGTATGATCAGGAATTAGCTTCTTACTACAATTATTTTTATAAGACGAAGAAGTATAAGGATGCTCCCGAACTGAAAGCGGATGGCTTTTATCAGTTTAATTTCAGCCCGGCAGGAGTTTACAGACAGGGTAATTGGCTGGCAGTGATGCGTTGTCCGACTACCAACTTTTGGGGTGGAGAGATATATAATAAAACCAATCGGTTCGGCAGATACCAAAGTCATGGAACGCTGGAAATACTTTATGAAGGTGGACTTGCCAAGTGTGGTTATCCCGCTGATAAAGAAAAGAAGAGTGCCGGTTGGGACTGGAATATGATGCCCGGAAGTACTACTGTACATTATACGGATTGGAAGGAAATGACGCCTAATAAAAATGATGCTGACCGTTTCGACCAAAAATCAACAACGACTAATTTTGCAGGAGCATTGGCTTGGAAAGACTGTGGTCTTTTTGCGGCTGCTTTCGATCAGGATGATCGTTGGGGAAGTCGTCGTTTTGAACCGACTAACCTTTCTTTCTGCAAGTCTGTATTTGCCATTGATGGAATGTTGTATAGTCTTGGTACTGATATAGAGGCGAAGGGCGACTATTCGGATGAATGGATTACTGCTACAAATCTTTTCCAATCTATTGTATCTAAAGAATCCGGAGATATGACTGTAAACGGACAGACAATGAAAGCAGGAAAAGAACAGATTATAGAACCACAGGTTGCCGCTTGGATGGTTACTCCTACCACTACCGGGTATTTTGTTCCGAAAGGACACGACCGGTTGGTGATTAAGTACGGTGAACAGACTACTCCTTCATCAGCGGGTATGGCTGCCGGAATGGGAAAGGAGACTGCTGCAAAGGCTTATCTTCATCATGGGGTGAAGCCGGAAAAGAAAAGTTATCAGTTTATGGTTGTTCCGGGTACTACTTCTGAACAGATGAAGGAACTTGCCAAGAAGCAAGAGCAGGAGAAACTGTTTAAGGTCATCACTGCACAAGATTCTGTGCATATAGTGAAGTATCTTCCTACATCTACCATTGCATACGCTCTGTTTGCTCCGGTCTCTGATTTATCGGCGGGAGTGGTATGTGCTTCTAAAACGGAGTTGCTGGTAATGGAACGTCCGGATAAAGGTGGAAGCGGACTGGAACTGGCGTTGTGCAATCCTAATCTTCGTCCGAAAACGATTGGCAAAAATAATTGGCGGACTACACCTACAGAAGCTTCGATAGAGTTGAAGGGTAAATGGGCAGTGAAAAGTGGTGATGAAAGCCAAAAGATTACGTTGGAAGAGAATGCGGCAGGAAATACAGTATTGAAGACTGTATTGTTCGAGGGAATGCCTGTTTATGTGTCGTTAGTGAGATAGTAGATCAAGAAAGAATGGTATGAATATGAAGAAGTTGTTAAGTATATTAATGTTGAGTTGGGCATTTGTTTGCGGACAGGCACAACAGTCGGTAGATATGGACTGGTGGCGTGAAGGTCGCTTTGGTATGTTTATTCATTGGGGATTGTATTCAGTTGCTGCCGGTGAATGGAATGGAAAGCCGGTGGATGGCATCGGTGAGTGGATACAGAATTTTGCCAAGGTCCCTAACAATGAATATGAAAAACTGGCTGATAAACTCACGTTAGCTAAATATAATCCGGAAGAATGGGTGAAATTAGCAAAGCAAGCCGGAGCTCGTTATATTGTATTCACGACTAAACACCATGAAGGCTTTTGTATGTATCCGAGCGAGGTGTCTGATTTTGATATTGAGCGTACTCCTTATAAAAGAGATCCTTTGAAAGAACTGGTAGAAGCTTGCCGTAAGCATGGGGTAAAAGTCGGATTCTACTATTCTCATCGGCAGGATTGGCGGGAAGAAGACGCTGCTGTGATGCAGAATGAATATGACGGGCATTATGGTAAGCCGAAATCGGAAGTAAAACCGAATCTGGACCGTTATATCAGGGAAAAGGCTTTACCGCAAATGCGGGAATTGCTTACCCGATACGGTAAAATTGATTTGTTATGGTATGACACTCCGTTTGACTTGACGAAAGAACAGAGCCGGACATTTGTAAATGTAGTCAGAGAATTACAGCCGGAATGTATTGTGAATGGTCGTGTGGGTTATAATCTGGGAGATTATGGAGCATTGGGAGACAATGAGATGCCTTGTTCGCGTGTGAATATGGATTTGGAAATGGTGGCTACCATGAATCATACTTGGGGATACAAAAAGAACGACCAAAACTGGAAGAGCCCGAAAGATATTCTTTGCTCATTGATAGAATGTGCGAGTCGTGGAGTGAACTATATGGTGAATATCGGTCCGAAGGAGGATGGAACCGTACCACAACCGAGTATTGATATAATGGATTTCATCGGAAAGTGGATGCAGAAGAATTCGGAAGCTGTCTATGGAACGACCGGAAATCCTTTTAATGATAACTTCCCTTGGGGGTATGTTACACATAAGGGTAATGTGATTTATCTGCATCTTTTGAGGGAACCTCTGAACCGTTGTATTGCATTGAAGGGTTTGTCGACATCCATTACAAAGGCAGAAATACTTGCTTCCGGTAAGAAAGTGACGGTGACTAATCAATCGTATCCGGTATTGACAGTGCCTGCTCATCTGAATTATGATGAAATTCCGGTGCTGAAGTTGGTATGTAAGTCTCCGGTACGTTTTAGCGAGGATAATTACATGAACGAGAATGTAGTCAGTATTCCGGTGGCAAGTGGTAAGATTATTCCGGGCAAAGAGGGAAGTCTGACGATTGCTGAAGGTGGAAATACACAAAACTTCCATGCAGGTACTGGTAAGTTACAGCTGAAATGTGTGATTGACGAGCCGGGTACTTACAAAGTGCGTGTATTCACTAGTCGCCATTGGAGAAGATCATTTGCTGAGGGAGCTAGAATTACATTGAAAGTGGATGATAATACTCCGTTCAATTCCGTATTGATGAAAAAAGACGGGGAGTTGTCCAATGTACGCCAGAACTCCTACCCGGAAACATGGAGTGATATCGGTACGGTACACTTCAAGCAGAAAGGCACAAAAGGATTGGAGCTTTCTGTGAATGCGACAGGCACGTTTAGCCGTTTGGGATTCTTTGGGGAGGATATCCAGAATGAGAGTGAGAAAAACATTCGTTTTATGAGAATAGAGCTAATTAAAGAAGCCCACTGATGTTCAAAGAGCAGACAATTCTTTACTTTTATGAAATAACTTTTTTCAATAGGAGTCAAAGTAAAAGAGAGGAGCCTCACGGTTCCTCTCTTTAGGGGGTTAAATTGATTAAAGTCCGATTTTATTATACGTTTTCAATAAGGTTAGAAAAATCGTGTGATATATTGCTTTTTGTTGTAACGCATATTCACTGTTTTATATTTTCTACAAATGTATGGATTTTGCGTGGGTGTAGTGGGTGTTATTATTCAAGATAGGTGCAAAATCATACAAATCTATTATTCTCATATTTCTATTCTTCTTTTACACTTTCCAATAATGCGGATAACTCTTTTACAATCTCGGGATGTGACTTCGCTACATTCGTTTTCTCCGATGGGTCGGATGAGAGATCATATAGCTGAGGCTGTTTGTCATTACCCAGTTCCATCTTTGTCCAAAATTCGATAGCAGGACCATCGCTTGGTTCAATATATTTCCATTGTCCCTTAACAATGGCAAGTGTGTTATTCAGATTTTGTTGGACTACATACTCACGACCTGTATTGTTTTTGCCTAAAAGTACATCCAGATGTTCTTGGCTGTCGGGGGCTGCACCCTTGCGTAAGGGCTGATTCAGAAGCGAAGCAAGTGATGCGTAAGTGTCGATCTGCGAGAAAAGTGCTTGTTGTTTGGAAGGCTGTATCTTAGCAGGCCAGCGAATGATAAAAGGAATGCGGGTACCGGCTTCGTAAGCACTGTATTTGCCACCGCGATAGATTCCCATTGGAGTATGACCATTAAGATTCTCGTAGGCATAGTCCTGATAGCCGTCGTCAATCACGGGGCCGTTGTCACTGGTGAAGATCAGAATGGTGTTGTCGGCTATGTTGAGGCTATCCAATGTGTGCATGATTTCACCGATAGTCCAGTCTAACTGAAGAATCACATCGCCACGTGTTCCAAGTCCGCTTTTTCCTGCAAAACGAGGGTGGGGGATACGGGGCACATGCACGTCTTGCGTACCCATATATAAGAAGAAGGGCTCTTCCTGATGTGAGGTAATGAAGTTCTTAGCCTTGTCAGTGATAATGTCGGCTATGTCTTCATCTTGCCAAAGAGCGGATTTTCCTCCGGTCATCCAGCCGATACGGGGAATACCGTTAATAATGGTATTGTTGTGTCCTTGACTGGGCTTTAATTTCACAAGTTCCGGATTTTCCTCTCCCGTAGGCCAGTCACCTACTTTGTGGTCGTAGCTGACGGTGATGGGATCGTTCGGATCAAGATTCACTACACGTCCGTTTTCAACGAATACACAAGGAACACGGTCTACGGTTGCCGGAATGATGAACTCATAATCGAAACCGATACTTTGCGCATTCGGACTGATTTGGCTGTTGAAGTCTGTTCCGCCTTTCGGTCCCAGTCCCAAATGCCATTTGCCGACAGCACCGGTAGCGTATCCGGCGTCTTTCAGCATATCGGCCATTGTAACGCAGGCAGTGTCGATGATAAGTTCCGAGTTTCCGGGAGCAATACCCGTGTTTTCCTGCCGCCAGGGATACATACCCGTCAAGAGCCCGAAACGGGAAGGGGTACTGGTAGCTGAAGTGGCGTAAGCATTGGTAAATTGTACTCCTTGTCCTGCCAGACGGTCAATATTGGGAGTACTAATTTTACTCGCTCCGTAACAGCTCAAGTCACCGATACCAAGATCATCCGCAAATATATAAATGATGTTCGGATTCTGAACGTTTTGTCCGTTGTTCTTTTGAGATGCGTGATTGCAGCCGGTTAGCATGGCAATGCCGGGCAATAACGGGAATAGGCGTGAAACGTTTCTCATAATGTTTATCTTTTAGGGGGTAATGTTACTGATACAAAGATAAACAATTGAGAAAACAAGGATGACTAGTAATGTACAACTGAAGTACAAAATAGTACACTCTTGATAATACCGGATATTACGCTGTTTCTTCTTCCCCTTCTTCTTTCTCTTCCCCTTTACGGTAGGCCAACGGACTGACGTGATAAATCTCTTTGAAGCACTTGCTGAAATAGCGCGAAGAAGAGAAGCCGATTCGGTCGGAGATTTCCGTGATATTCAGTTCCGGATTGTTCCGGAGCATGACAGCTCCTTTCTTGAGACGTATACTTAGGATGAAGTCGTTCGGAGTCTGTCCGGTAACGGCTTTCAACTTGGTAAACAGATTAGTACGTGCCATACCCATTTCGCGGGCGAAAATGTTGACGTTGAAATCCGGGTTGTCCAAATGGCGTTCAATAATAGCCATAGCACGGTCCAGCATTTCCTTATCCATCGGGTTGGTAGCCAGCATTTGTGCGAAAGCCTGCGGTTGCTTGCTGAATTTTTCCTGTAACAGTCTGCGGGAATTAACCAAGTTGTTGCAACGGGAAATCAGCAGGTTCGTATTGAACGGCTTGGTGATATAGTCGTCCGCACCGATTTTCAGTCCCTCAATATTATGTTCTATCGCAGTACGGGCTGTCAACAGTACCACCGGAATATGGCAGGTATTAAAGTCTGTCTTGATTCGTTTGCAAAGTTCTGTACCGGACATACGGGGCATGACGACATCACTTAATATAATGCTAGGCATCTCTTCCCTCACTTTTTCCAAAGCCTCTTCACCGTCGGATGCGGTTGTGACCTGATAGAATGTTTCGAAAATGCTGACTAGCATTTGTTTGATAGATTCATTGTCTTCCACAATCAACATCTTGGCATCCTCAATACGCTTGTTGCTCTCTTCTTCTTTCCATGCGGTATCGGGCAATACCTCAACCGAAGGAACGAACACGTCTGTTGGTTGCTGAATGGTGGATTCTACATCTTCCTTGACGATCTGCTCCTCCGTAAAGTGTTGGTTCCCAAGCTTGAGGGTGATGATGAAGCTGCTTCCCTTGCCGGGTTCACTTTCCACACGGATAGTGCCGTGATGCAGTTCTACGATTCCCTTTGTCAGCGCCAAACCAATGCCTGTTCCGGCTCCGGTGTTCAATGAGTCCAGATGTTCGGTCTGGTAGAAACGGTCGAATATCTTATCGATTTCGGCAGCAGCAATACCCGAACCGGTATCTTTTATTTCTATGATGGCATGGTCTTGCTCCTGCGACACCTTGATTGTTATCGTATCTTCTGCTTTGGTATGTTTCAGAGCATTGGATAGAAGGTTATTGATTACTTTCTGCATCTGTTTCTGGTCATACCATACTTCAATGTCATCTGTTTGCTTGATGAAGTTGAAGTTTATCTGCTTGCTGCTTGCATACTCTAAGAAGAGCAAATAATTCTCGTAGAGGAACTCCACCAAATTATGCTTGCTCGTCTTTATTTTCATGTGTCCCTGTTCCTGCTTACGGAAATCAAGTAATTCTGTAATCAGTTCCCGCAACTGTAGACTGTTCTTATAGATTCCTAATACCTTATTATATATATTAGGAGTAAATGTCTGTACTTGTAACAACGTTTCCACTTGTCCTACAATCAGGGTAAGCGGGGTACGGAACTCATGGGAGATATTGGTAAAGAAACGAAGTTTGGACTGGTTCAGTGCTTCCAGGTCTTCGATATGCTTCTTTTCGTATTTCAATGATTCCCGCAGCTTGATACGTGAATTGTAGTTCTGGATAAGGAACCAGAACAGGCTGATTGTAATGACTGTATAGATCAGATAAGCCCACCATGTCTCGTACCAGGAAGGAAGTACCAGAATCTGGAGCCGTGCCTCTTCGATGCCGTCCCGTTGCGATTTGATGATTAATGTATACTTGCCCGGATTCAGGTTGGTATATGTGATAAGCGTCTGTTGGCGGTATGTATGGTTCCACTCGTCGGAGAAACCTTCAAGGCGGTAGACTATCTCGTCTCTATTGGCGGGAATGAAATTGGATGTTGCATACTCCAGACTGAACATGGATTGATCTGATTTCAGACTGATTTTGGGAGTATGACAGATGGATTGTTCGAGAATTCCCGTCTCATCTCCGGGAAGTACTTCTTTACCGTTGACTAACAGGCGTGAAAGAATAATACTATATGATTTCGGTGTGAAATGCAACTTCTTCTCCCAGAAAGAGATCATTCCCTGAATACCTCCCAAAAATACTTCTCCATCGTGGGTTACGAATAGGGCATTCTCATTGACGGCTGTTAACGGGAATCCGTTTTCCGTACCATAATTGTAGAACTTCTTGTGCGGATAGTCGAACTGTGAGAATCCTTGATTGGTGATTAATAATAAACTTCCTTTTTGGATAGATGATTCGAATACTTCATAGATGCAATCGCTGGATAAACCATCTTTTTGTACATCGAAATTCTCGAAGTCATTGCTCTCTTCACGATAACGGTCAAGACCGCTTCCGGAAGTGGAGAACCACAGGTTGCCACTACTATCCAGCGTAATATTGTTGATGTTATTATTGCTGAGGCTATTCGGAGTAGCCGGATTATGTGAATAATTGGTCAGCTCCCCGCTATCAAAGCGATAAGAGTAAACTCCTTCTCCGGTGGCCGCAATCCATAAAGTACCATTTTTATCGAAGCAAAGACTGGCCACCATGCCGATATTTCTTCCTTCTTTGGTCTCTTTAAAAAGTTGTCGGCAACTACCCGTGGACGGGCTGAAAAGGCAGACTCCGTTTTGTGTGGCGATGACCAGCTTGTCTTTGTAGGGTACGATATCGCGTACAATATCCGATGGCAGTGAAGCGGGATCTCCTGCTTTCATCCTATATATGGTAAAGCGATTGGTTCGCAAGTCGAGTTTATTTAATCCTCCCAGATGTGTACCAATCCACATGATGTCGTTGTTCCGGTCGTAATAGATCGCTTTTACGTTATTGTGCGAAATAGTATTTTTCCCTTCTTCATGTCGATACCAACGGTAGGTCTTGCTTTTCCGGTTGTAGACATTGACACCTCCCCCTTCGGTGCAAATCCACAGATTACCGTCTTTGTCTTCTGTCATTCTTCCTACAATCGGACTGCTTAAACCTTCTTTTTCTGTGTTTCCTACTTTGTAGCGGGTGTATATTTCGTACTCCGGGTTAAAGTAATTGACACCTCCGAAATAAGTTCCTAGCCAGATGGTTCCCTGACCGTCTTTTACAATACACCAGATAGAAGAGTGAGTGAGTCCGTCCGGTCTGCTGTCATCGGCTGTGTAAACCTGGAACTGACCGCTACTTTTGTCATAACGGTTCAAACCGTAGAATGTTCCTATCCATAAATTACCGGCATTGTCTTCACAACAGCTTCTGACAAAGTCGGAACATAGACTGTTCGGGTTTTGGGGGTCATGCCGAAGATTTTTGATGTTACCGTCTGTCGTTATGTGGTATAGTCCTTCCTCCCAACTACCTATCCATAACTCTTTAGAGGAGTCTTCATAGATACTTGTGATATTGCCTTTTGTGATAGGTTGGGATACTGTTTTGTTCTCCGACAGGCAGTAAACTCCGTTGCCGGTTGTCCCCATCCAGAGGTTCTTTTTATCGTCCAGATGCAGGCAGGATAAAGTGATATCCTTTCCCGCCAAATGATAATAAAGGTCGAAGTTGCCCGTACTTTCGTTATACACGAAAACTTCCTCTCTTTTACCTATATATAGTTTCTCATTATAGTAGATGGCGTCTACATTCCCTTGCAGTAGTGTTTTAAACCGCTGAGTAGTCAGGTCAAATTCTGCGATACCGTCGGTACAAAGCAGGTACACTTTCCCCTTCTTATTTCCGGTGATACGCAATACTGTGTTGCTGAACAGGCTGTTCGGATCATTTTTTTTGAGTTTAAAACTTTTAATATCGTTACCGTTATACCGGTTCAGTCCCTCGCGTGTGCCGATCCATATAATTCCTCTTTCGTCAATATACATGCTATTGACAGAGAACTGTGAAAGGCCGTCATCCGTGGTCAAATGACTGAAAGTGATGTTTTGACCTTGTGTATGGACTGCAGAGATGCTTAAAAACAGCAGAAATAAAAGGGTTACTTTTTTCACTAATTCGTTCTTTTAAGGTATTACTATTGGCAAATATATCGTTTTTATTTGATTTCTGTGAACCTTATTAGAAGAAAGTAACTATATTTGTATCATCCAAACGAAAGAAATATGAAAGTAAAGAAAATTAGTGCGGCTAACGTAGAGGCTTGTTCGCTTCCGAAATTGTTCGATGAAGAAAAGATTGATTTCCAACCCATTCAATGTGTTAATTGGGCTGAGTATCCCTACAAGCCTAAAGTAAATTTTCGCATAGCTCACACGCAGGACTCTATTTTGTTGCATTTTAAGGTAAAGGAAGAGAGTATACGTGCCAGATATGGAGAAGATAATGGTTCTGTATGGACCGACTCCTGTGTAGAATTCTTTTCTATACCGGCAGATGACGGGGTGTATTATAATATCGAATGTAATTGCATCGGAACGATTCTGATTGGTGCAGGTCCTGCACGTAATGGCCGTGAGCATGCTCCGAAAGAAATAACCGCCCTTGTGCAACGCTGGTCCAGTTTGGGTAATGTGCCTTTTGAAGAGCAGGCTGACGAATCCGGTTGGGAAGTAGCCTTGATTATCCCTTATAAAGTGTTCTTCAAACATCAGATTGATTCTCTTGATGGAAAAGAGATAAAAGCTAACTTCTATAAATGTGGTGATGAGTTGCAGACTCCCCATTTCCTGTCATGGAATCCGATAGAAATAGAGAAACCGGATTTCCATCGTCCCGACTTTTTCGGAACATTGGAGTTTGAATAATTTCTCACCACAGAGGACGCAGAGGACACGGAGAAAGGAAGATAAAAGTACATAATCCGGATATAATAAAAACAGATTCATGTAAATATTGCAATGATTAATACTTATGCAATCTACATGAATCTGCTTTTTGGTGTCTTAGGTTTTACTATCTTTATTTTAAAACCTCTGCGTCCTCTGTGGTGAGTATTATTTCACGATACCTCTTTCCGAGTTCTTCACGAAGTTTACGATATTCTCGATCTCCTCACTCATTGGCACTTGATCGATAATTTTCTGCACTGCATCCTGCACACTGAAGTTACCTTGGTAAATCAAGCGATATGCATTGGCAATGTGCCGGAGGACTCTTTCCGATGTATTGTGGTGTTGTGACAGAACCACGGCATTTACTCCGTGATATGCCACTGGATTTCCCGACATGATAACATATGGAGGTACATCCTTGGATATGCGGCAACCACTCTGTACGAGCGTCCAGCTACCGATATGACAATATTGATGTAACGTGACATTACCACTTAGGATAACGCAATCGTCCAATGTACACTCTCCGGCAATGGTGCTACCAATACCAACTACACAGTTGTTGTTGACCTGTACATCATGGCAAAGATGTACTTTATCCATCAGATAATTGCCATTTCCTATTTTAGTAGCATTGCCGGCAAATGTAGCACGGCTGATGACTACGTTCTCGCGAATATCATTGTTGTCACCGATAATCAGGCTGCTCTCTTCTCCCGTAAAGTGGAAATCTTGCGGTTCCGCTCCGAGAACGGCATTCTGATGTACCTTGTTCCCTTTTCCCATTTTAGTACCTTTCAGGATACTAGCGTAAGACATGATGATGCAATCATCTCCGATCTCTACATTCTTTTCAATGTAGGCAAAAGGCAGAACTGTTACATTCTTGCCTAATTTTGCTTCGGGGTCTACGTAAGCTAACGGACTAATCATAATAGTATTATATATTTAAAGTTATTCTTATCTTCCACCACCCAGTGCCTGATAGAGGCTTACTACAGCTTGCATCTGATCAAAGCAGTCGGACACCTGAGAGAGCTGTGCACTCAAATAGGATTGTTGTGCAGACAGTACTTCCAGATAGGTTGAGGTTCCTAAGTTAAACAATTCTTTTGTATCTTCCGAAGCTTTCTGGGCAGATTCTACCTGCATTTTTCTGGATTCTACCTTTTCGCTGGTCTTTTGGTATAGACTTAACGCATTGCTAACCTCACTACCGGCATTCAATAAGGCCTGTTGGAAAGATAATTTAGCCTGTTCCTCCTGCGCTTTGGCAGCTTTCAAGCGAGCGATGTTCTGTCCCCGATAGAACAAAGGCTGTGTCAGTGAACCAACAACGGAAGCCAATAATTTACCGGGATTAACGATCCCTGCTCCTGAATTGTTTGTCCATCCTGCCGAACCGCTGAGTGTGATTTGCGGATAAAAAGCGGCACGTGCGGAGTTGGTGTCATAGTAGCAACTTGCCAGTGACATTTCGGCTGCTTTTACATCCGGACGGTTGGATAACAATTGAATAGGTATGCCTGCAGAAAGCTCGGTCGGAAGTACTTGTGCTTCCAATACGCCACGCTTGATGGCATGAGGAGCTTCTCCTAAAAAAGTAGACAGGGCGTTCTCCGTTTCACGGATACTTTGTTCGATATCAGGAATGGTAGCAAGTACTTGTGCATAAGCAGCTTTACTTTGTTCAACACCGGCTGAATTGATGTTGTACATTGCTGCATCTTTCATCGCTTCCATTGTTTCGGCATTGCGCTTCAGAATTTCGGCCGTCTCTTTAGTTATTTCCAGTTGGCGGTCAAGCATTAACAATGTGTAGTACATATTGGCTACATTTGAGATTACTTGAGTTTGTACAGCCTGACGGTATGCCTTAACCTGTTTCAAAGTAACTTGTGCATTCCGTTTTGAGTTCAGTAACTGACCGAACAAATCGACTTGCCAACTGGCTGTAACCGGTAATGAATAAGTTTTTGTAGCTGCATTCTTGTCAAAGCTGCTGATTGTTCCTTGCGGAGACAATCCCAAAGATGGGGCATAAGCCAGACGTGCAGACATCAGGGAGGCTTGTGCGGCTTTCACATTCTGCGCAGCAGACAAGAGGTCAGTATTTTGGTTCAGTCCCGCTTCGATGAGAGACTGTAGTTGCGGGTCGGTGAAGACTTCTCTCCACGGCAGATTACCGAAGTTGGTCGTATCCGAAACCAGTGTATCGTTATCCGCTACCGGATCGCGATACAGGCCGGAAGTTGTGATATCTTCGGGTCTGTCATACGACTTATAGATGTGGCAGCTGCTCAGGAGAGCAGTTGCACACAACATATATAGAATCTGTTTCTTCATATCGAATTTCATTATTTAGCGTATTGTTCAATCTCTGTTACAGCATCTGTATTGTCAATATCTTCCCATTCCATCGGTTTAACTTTCTCTTGCAGATACTGGAAGATAACGAATAAAACAGGAACGATAAAGATCTGGCAGATCATACCGATTAACATACCTCCGATAGAAGCAGTACCCAGTGTACGGTTACCGTGAGCACCTACACCGAAAGCAAACATCAACGGAAGCAAACCGACTACCATAGCCAAGGATGTCATCAAAATCGGGCGGAGACGGGCACCGGCACCCAATACGGCTGCCCAAGTGATACTCATACCCATTTTACGACGGTCGAGGGCAAACTCTACAATCAAGATGGCATTCTTTGCCAACAGACCCATCAACATGATCAATGCAATCTGCATATAGATATTGTTGGACATCGTACCGAGAATCATCTTCAACGCTGAGATATTACCGAGTGCACTTACACCGTTGACAAACAGGAAGCTACCTAACAGACCGAACGGAACGGATAGCAATACAGCTAATGGAAGTATGTAACTTTCGTACTGCGCACTCAATAATAAGTAAACGAATACGAAACAGAGCACAAATATCAGCCCGGTAGCACTTCCGCTACTCTGAGCCTCTTCACGTGCCATACCTCCTAATTCATAGGTATAACCGGTAGGCAGGTTTTCTTGAGCAACCTCTGCAAGAGCAGCCAGTGCCTGACCGGAGGTATAACCACTGGCAGGAGCTACCATCACCTTCATGGAAGTATAAAGGTTGAAGCGGCTGATAATATCCGGACCATATACCTTCTCTACAGAGATGAACTGGGCGATCGGAGCCATTTCACCTGCACTGTTGCGTACCTTGATATTCTTCAGAGATTCCAGATTCTTACGTGACAATGGATCAGACTGAATCATTACACGATACATCTTACCGAAACGGTTGAAGTTAGATGCATACAGACCTCCATAATATCCTTGCATAGTTGTAAGGATATCGCTCGGACTGATACCAGCTTTCTTACAAGCCGCTGCATCGATGTCGATCATATATTGCGGGAAGTTCGGGTTGAAAGATGTTTTTGCCGAGTTGATTTCCGGACGTGCTTCCAAGGCTGCCGTGTAATCATTTACTACATCAAAGAACTTGTTCAAATCACCACCGGTCTTATCCTGCATATTCACCTCGATATCTGTAGATGCCGAATATCCCGGGATCATAGGAGGAGCGAAGAACAATACCTGTGCTTCTTTGATAATCTTCTGTGCGCGCATATATAAGGAGCCGACTACAACGTCCGAGTTCTGTATCATAGAACGTTCATCCCAGTCCTTTAGCTTGATAATGAAAGAACCGTAAGAAGGTCCCTGACCACCGATGAAGCTAAATCCGGAAATCATGGTTCGTGATAATACAGCAGGGTCAGAAGCGATCAGACTGTCTACGCGTGCTAAGATTTTCTCAGAACGGTCTTGTGATGTACCCGGCGGCAATGTTACTGCTCCCATCAAGGTTCCGGTATCTTCGTTCGGTACCATACCTGTCGGAGTGGTGTTCATGAAGAATATAAGCAGTACGATAGAGGCGGTAACTAATCCCATAGACAGCCATTTCTTCTGAATAAAGAACAATACACGTTTTTTGTAACGTTTCAGGATAGACTCGTATGTATCGTTGAATCTGTTCTTGAACTTCTTTGTACTCATTCCGATCAGTGCCAGGATACTAAGAAGTACAAAGATTGCGGTAACCACCGGATTGAGACTGAAGAAACCGAAAATCATACCGAGAATAGCAATAATCGTGAAGGTAAGTGTGATTCCCGGATGTAGCATTTTTCCGATAGCTTCGGTGTATCTGTTGATCATGGTTGTATGAGCCGCCGTATAAGCTACTTTCATACGTTCCTTCAATGTCGAATCTTCCGTTCCATCTTCCTTCTTATGCGGTTTTAGAAGAATAGCACACAAAGCCGGACTCAATGTCAAAGCGTTCAATGCAGACAAACCGATAGCGATAGCCATAGTCATACCGAACTGGCGATAGAATGTTCCTGCCGTACCTCCCATGAAACTTACCGGGACGAACACGGCCATCATGACTAACGTAATAGATACGATAGCACCACCCAGTTCATTCATAGCGTCGATAGAAGCCAGACGGGCAGAAGTATAACCCTGGTCGAGCTTGGCATGCACACCCTCGACGACCACAATGGCATCGTCGACCACAATCGCAATGGCTAGGACGAGCGCACATAATGTCAGCAAGTTCAAACTGAATCCTACCAAAGACAGAATGAAGAAAGTACCGATAAGAGCTACCGGAATGGCAATGGTTGGAATCAACGTAGAACGTAAATCCTGCAAGAAGATATATACCACAATAAACACCAGGATAAATGCCTCGATCAATGTCTTCAACACCTCGTGAATAGAAGCGAACAAGAAGTCATTGGCATTCATGGAAATGTTAAGCTTCAATCCGGTAGGCAAGGTTTTTGATGCTTCATCCAGCAGTTGCTCAATATCACTGATGGTCTGTGTTGCATTGGTTCCTGCCATCTGGTATACGATACAGGTTACTGACTTGTGGCCGTCTACACGGTTTGTAAAGTTATAACCCAAACGATCCAATTGAATTTCTGCTATATCTTTCAAGCGGAGTACCTCACCGTCAGGCAGAGATTTGATAACGATGTTTTCAAATTCTTCCGGTTGTTGCAGACGTCCTTTGTAGCGGATGGTATATTGGAATGTCTGATTACTGCGTTCACCGAACTGTCCTGGAGCAGCTTCGACATTCTGTTCTGCCAAGGCTGCAGATACATCACCGGGAACAAGTTTGTACTGTGCCATAACATCCGGTCTCAACCAGATACGCATAGAATAGTCCTGACCCAAAACGTTGGCGTCACCCACACCCGGTACACGTTGTACTTGAGGAATCAAGTTGATCTTAGCATAGTTTTCAATAAACGATTCGCTATATGTATCTGTCTCGTCATAGAGAGAGAATACTACCAGCATGGAAGTCTGGCGTTTTTGAGTGGTTACACCGACTTTGGTTACTTCGGCCGGCAACAGACCTTGTGCCATAGAAACACGGTTTTGTACATTGACGGCGGCCATGTCCGGGTCTGTTCCTTGTTTGAAATATATGGATATCTCACCGGAACCCGTATTGGATGCAGTTGATGTCATATACATCATGTTTTCTACACCATTGATCTGTTCCTCCAACGGAGCGATGACGGAGTTCAATACGGTTGATGCGCTGGCACCCGTATAAGTGGCCCTTACCGACACGGTAGGGGGAGCAATGTCCGGATACTGGGTGATAGGCAATGTTGCCAATCCGATAGCACCCAGAATGACTATCAAAATAGAAATAACTGTTGATAGTACCGGACGGTTAATAAAATTATCTAACTTCATACGATTATCTAAGTTATTAATTGAAAGCAGTAGCTAAATTACCATCGTGCTGGTCTTTCAAATGCTGTTGATAGTTTGCTTCTTTTTGAGCAGGTGTGATTGGTTGTATGGTTTCACCATCTTTCAGATTCTGCACGCCTTCGATGACGATTTTATCTCCGGAGTTCAAACCGGAAGTAACGAGATATTCTTTTCCGTTGTCCAGATTGAAGATGGTGATTTCTGTATATTTCACCGTGTTATCCGGCTGCAGGACATAAACGAATTTCTTATCCTGGATTTCTACTGTTGCTGATTGCGGTATAGTAATTACATTCTCCATTGTGTAAGGAATCAGTACGTTTGCTGTTCCACCACTACGTAGGATGTGTTCTTTGTTCGGGAAGAGGGCACGCATACTTACAGAACCGGTTGATTGGTCGATTACTCCTGTGATTGCGTCCACTTTACCTTCGATGCTGTACTCTGTACCATCAATCAACTGAAGCCTGATAGACGGTATTTTTTCGATTTCTTCTTTGATGGTACCGCCTGTTTTAGTCATCGCCAACAATTCTTTTTCTGTCATGGAGAAATATACATATACTTCTTCTATCTCAGAAACTGTAGTCATCGGAGTAGCGATAGAAGGGCTCACCAGTGCTCCTAAACGATAGGGGATATCATTGATTACACCATCGGAAGGACTCTTCACTTGTGTGAAAGAGAGGTTTTGTCTGGCTGTGATAAGCTGTGCTTTCGCTTGTGCCAATTGTGCCTGAGACTGTGCCAATGTGTTTTCTGCCATTGACAGATCGTAGTCACTGATAATTTGCTTTTTGTTCAGTTCACGTTTGTTATCCACTGTTATCTGTTGGGTACGCACTGCCGCTTCTGCTGTTGCGACTGCTGCTTCAGCCGTACGTACTGCTGCTTCATATTGTGTCGGATCAACGATGAATAGAACTTGACCTTTGCGTACAGTTGCCCCTTCGTCTACACATAGTTTCGTGATGAAGCCTGATACCTGTGGACGGATTTCTACGTCTTGTTTACCTTTGATTGTCGCCGGATAGGCAGTCGTTAAATTAGCAGTGGTCTTTTGTAACTCTTGTACTGCATATTCTGGGACTTGTCCCGTTCCGTTGCCCTTATTGCCACAACTAGACAAAAGGGCTACGCAAAATGCAAATAAAACAATTCTACTTTTCATACTTAATAATTATCTGTTTTTAATGTAATGCGTTTGTTACCGGTGTGTCATCATTCATGTCGATAAGTGATTTAAAGGCCAAAAAAGCCGGAAACTAATTATTAATAATCAGTTTCCGGCTGCAAAAGTACAGTAATTTCGCTATTCTTGTTCTTTGATACCGTGTTTTTTAACTATGTTTTTTACTTTAGTTTATGAGATACGGGAGACATTATGAAACTGAACTCATAATCTTGATATGGAAGACGATATTTTTCTAATGGTATAGCTCCCCAACTATTGACGCATGCCAGTCCCGTTTGTGCCTTGTCAATACAGAAGTTTGTAAAGTTTGCTTTTTCCACTTCGGGGGAATGGCGCTGGTCTTTGCCTTCACCGTCATCCAATGATTCAATGGTATAGTTCAGTGCGGAAGCAGAGAACGGAGCTTCGGAAACAAACTGCAAACCGTTTCCGCTGATATTCAAGAGTCTCCACCAACGGATGTCCGTCTTCGTTCCGGTTTCCTGTGGGCGGATATACGGATAGAATTGTTCCTCTACCGTTTGACGGTATTTGCCAAGTTTGGCTGCATTGTTGCGGTCGGCATAATTCTCTATCGGTCCGCGTCCGTAATACTCTATTTCGTTAAAGTTGGCAGGCATACGCATCTGCATGCCGAAACGGAACATTTCAGACACTTTCTTGCTCTTGTCCGCTATCATCTTCTGGGTAACTTTCATTGCTCCTTTGTTGTTGACGATATAAGTCAGGAATAATTTTCCTCCTATCGACTTCATGTCATATTCTGCACGAATCACGGCCTGATCATTCTCAATAGCATGTTTCAGGGAAGTAAGCTTCAATGTCGGATTCTTCCAGACTGCATATTTGCGTTGCAAGCCTGCTCCGAAATCATTATCGGTCGGTGCACGCCAGAAGTTGGGAGTCAATTCGCTACCGTCTTCCATCATTTGCATTCCGTTCACATCGTAGCGGCAGAGATAGCCGTTGTGTCTGTTGAAATCCATAGAGAAGTTTTCGCCTTTGACGGTCAGGTAATTTTGGTCGTTATCCAAAATACCGGGCACGGTGATTGCCAGATTGGAAGCCTGCCGGTTTTCCAGCTTGAGCTCCGGAGCTTTATAGTCACGAATGCTCAGTTGCTCGTATGCGATGGTTGTTCCTGCGGGTAACAATGTTTCGGCTGCTTTCAGTTTATAGTTGACATTGAGCAGTAACTCTTTACACGGACAGATGTTTTTTGTGTCAAACGGAATCTGCACTTTGACGGTTTGCTGGGGTGCCACTTTCAGATCCGGCACAATGCCTGTTTGCACAACTTCCCCGTCTGCCAGCAATTGCCATTCCAGATAATATGAAGACAGGTCACGGAAGAAATTCTCATTGAAGATATTGATTTCACCTTTGGCGAGATCGGCGGGAGTTGTCCATATATCCTGATAGAAATAAGCCACTTCGTAAGCATGTGGATTCGGTATGCGATCCGGGCTGATTAAACCATTATCATTAAAGTTATTGTCCGAAGCGTCATATTTGTTGAAGTCACCTCCATAACCGTAGATGGCCACTCCGTCTTTATTTTTCCAATGGCAAGACTGGTCTACGAAGTCCCAGATGAAGCCGCCTTGATATTTCGGATATTTGCGGATGATGTCCCAATATTCCTTGAATCCTCCTTGCGAATTTCCCATCGCATGTGCGTATTCACACTGGATCAGAGGCTTTTGGATATCTCCTTCACAATATTTGATACAGTCCTGATAACCATAGTACATCGGGCAGAAAATATCTGTGAATTCACTGGTACGTGCCTGCTCATATTGTACGGCACGGGTCTTGTCTTCATTTTTAATCCATGTATAACATTTTTCGAAATTAGGTCCCATACCGGCCTCATTGCCTAATGACCAGAAAATGATGGACGGATGGTTGTAGCTACGTTGTACATTGCGTTGGTTGCGTTCCAAATGCGCTTTGGCATAGATCGGGTTCTTGGCCAATGTTTTGTCACCGTATCCCATTCCGTGAGACTCTACATTCGCTTCGGCTACCACGTAGATGCCATATTGGTCGCAGAGGTCATACCAACGGTTGTTGTCCGGATAGTGACAGGTACGTACGGCATTGATATTAAGCTCTTTCATCACTTTGATGTCCTGCAACATACGCTCGATAGAAACTACATAACCACCGTCCGGATCCATTTCGTGACGGTCGGCTCCCTTGAAGAGTACCGGTTGTCCGTTGACGAGTATCTGTCCGCCTTTCAGTTCAATTTTGCGGAAACCTACTTTAACGGGGATTACTTCTATTATATTGTTGCCATTTTTCAATGTAGCGGTCAGTGTATAAAGATTAGGTGTTTCAGCCGTCCATTTAGCAGGATTGGAAATGTTTAAAGTGGTGTTTAACTTACCTGAACCTTTTAAATCAGCAGTAGCCACACTGTTGCCTAGAGCATCTGTCAGGTCTAAGGCAACTGTACCGCTTCCTTTCAGGTCAACGGCGATATTCAGCGTACCGTCTTTATACTGGCTGTCTAGATCAGGAGTGACGCGAATATCCTGAATGTATTTTTTGTCGCGTGCGTAGAGATAGCAGTCGCGTCCTACACCGGAGTAGCGGAAGAAGTCCTGATCTTCCAGGTAACTGCCGTCACACCAGCGGAATACTTGGAAAGCAATCACATTCTTACCCGGTTTCAGATAGTTGGTCAGATTGAATTCAGCTTCCAATTTGCTGTCCTCGCTATATCCTACGTAGCGTCCGTTCACCCAAAGGTACATATTGGAAGTTACCGAACCGAAATGGGCGAAAATCTCTTTTCCTTTCCAGTCGGCAGGAACGATGATTTCTTTCCGGTAAGAACCTACGTGATTGTTTTCTGTCGGAACGTACGGTGGGTTGTTCTTGAACTGGCTTCTCCATGCATATCCTACATTTACGTAGATAGGGTCGCCGTAGCCGTTCAACTCCCATACACTGGGAACCTGAAGGTCATCCCAGCCCTTGTCGTTGAAATTAGTCTGGTAAAAATCTGTCGGACGTGCTTCCGCGTGTCTCACCCAGTTGAATTTCCAAAGACCGTTTAAAGTCATAAAATTCGCTGAGTTTTCTTTGATGCCGGCTTTAGCTTCATCAGCCGATGCGTAAGCAAAATAATTAGTGTGCATGACAGAGCGGTTTACGGAATTCACTTCCGGGTCTTTCCACTCATTGAAGCTTTGCGCTTGAATTGCCGTCAGTCCCAATGCCGCCAGGCAGCAGGAAAGTAGTTGTTTCTTCATGGGTTTTTTGTATTAGGTTTGAATTTCGGGAGCCAAAGATAAGGATTATTTTATTCAATGAAGGGCAAAAAATCATTCAATTAGGGCTGGTTTTTAATAAATTGACTGTATTATAAATTTTTTACCTGACGAAACACCATCATTTCCGGGAATCATACCGAACATGGATACTTCTTCGTATAAACCACCTGTTTCCCCGCCCCGTAGCGCATCAACACCCCCTGTTCGATAAAAGCATTCAGTTCATTGAGCGCCCGCTGCTTGTCATGTCCTGTCAACCGGCAATAATCGGTACGCGTAAGACAGGGGTATTTCCCAAGATGGTCATTGACTATAGCCAGACATTCCTCTTCACTGTGTCCTTTTCCATGCGGACGGGTGAAAGACTCTCCGCGTTCCAATCTCATTTGCCAGCCCACTTCCTTTTTGAATTGAGCGCTTGGGCGGAAATTGATATTCTTCAGTTTGATAGATTGTGCACGTACCTCTTCTTTCTTCATGATGGGAGGGCCTTGCAGAGAAACGGAAAAGTAACCGATATCCCCCAGTTCCACATTCCATCCGTTAGCGAGTAAATCTCTTAACTCGTTTTGGAAAGACTGCATGGCACCTGACAATAAACTGCGGCTTATTCCGGTGAATTTGTGTACGCGATCCAGAAATTCGTTCTGGTCGACGGTTCCATTGATAACTACACGGGGGTGAAGTGGTTGTTGTTCGCCTGTCTGTTGAATATCAGGAGTTTCGTAAAGGTCGTAACGTATGCTCATTTGCGTAATTATATTATGTAGGCATATTTAATATCCGTTTGCCTGTTCGGATGTGTTTCGTTTACTGTTTTTATTTCGTTTGACTATAGTTTCCTTTGCGTATGACTATAGTTATGCGTAAGGATAACTATAGTCTACTTTACGCATAACTATAGTCATACGAAATAATATCAGCTAACAAAGGTAGTAAGATTAGTGAGAAAAAGAAATAAAAACAGCATAGATAATGATTTCTACAGGAATCCATCGCTTCGTTTTTTAATAAATTAGCTAGAAGTATGGTATTTATTGGTAAAGAACACTTATTTTTGCACCATGTTACAGTTTGAGAATCAAAAGATAAAACAAATAGTACGCAAGGTACTTCCGGTAGTAACGCTGGTAGTCATGCTATATTCCTGCGCCAGTATCGGACGACCGGACGGTGGTCCTATTGACGAGACACCACCCCGTTTTATAGGTAGCACTCCTGCTGCAGGTGCTTTAAATAATAAGAGAACTAAAGTCTCTTTGGTGTTTGACGAATTTATAAAACTGGAAAAGGCGACTGAAAAGGTGGTTGTTTCCCCTCCTCAGATACAGCAGCCTGAAATAAAGGCTTCCGGCAAGAGGATACAAGTGAATCTGCTTGACTCTTTGAAGCCTAATACTACTTATACAATCGACTTTTCGGATGCTATTGTCGACAATAATGAAGGTAATCCGTTGGGTAATTTCGCTTTTACCTTTTCTACGGGTACGGAAATCGATACGATGGAAGTTGCAGGAACTTTGCTTGATGCTTCTAACTTGGAGCCGATCAAAGGTATGCTTGTCGGGTTACATTCCAATTTGAACGATTCGGCTTTCAACAAATTACCTTTCGACCGTGTGGCACGTACAGACAGTCGGGGACGTTTTTCTATTCGTGGTGTGGCTCCCGGCAAATACCGTATTTACGGATTGATGGATGCAGACCAGAACTTTACTTTTAATCAGAAGAGTGAAATGATCGCTTTTCATGATTCTCTGATTATTCCTCGTATGGAAGAACGTACCCGTATGGACACAGCTTGGGTGGATTCTCTGACGTATGATACGATTGTTGAAAAGAAATATATGCATTATTTGCCGGATGATGTAATTCTCCGTGCTTTTAAGGAATTTAATTATTCACAGTATCTGATTAAGTCCGAGCGGCTTATCCCACACAAGTTTACGTTCTATTTTGCCGGTAAGGCGGACACTTTGCCTGTGCTGAAAGGGTTGAACTTCGATGAAAAGGATGCTTTTGTTATCGAGAAGAATCAACGGAACGATACGATTCATTATTGGGTGAAAGATTCTCTGCTCTTCAAGCAGGATACTCTTGCTATGAGTCTGACTTATCTTTATACAGATACGTTGAATCAATTGGTGCCTCGTACGGATACTTTGAATTTGGTGTCGAAGCAGAAATATAAGAAAGAAGAACCGGAAAAGCCCAAAAAGAAAAAGAAGAAAAAGAAAGATGAGGAAGAAGAACCGGAACCTACAAAGTTCTTACCTGTAAAAGTCAATGTCCCTTCATCAATGGATGTGTATGGGTACATTTCTTTGGATTTTGAAGAGCCGATAGCCAGCTTTGATAGTGCGGCAATTCATTTGCGGCAGAAAGTCGATACGCTTTGGAAGGATATACCGTTCGAGTTTGAGCAGGATTCGATAAATCTGAAAAAGTTCAATTTCTATTATGATTGGGAGCCGACTCTGGAGTACGAGTTTTCGGTAGATTCGACTGCTTTTCATGGTATATACGGATTGTTTACTGATAAAATAAAACAAGGGTTCAAGGTTCGCAGCGAAGATGAGTATTTCACACTTCATTTTAATGTTAGTGGAGCGGACTCATTGGCTTTTGTAGAATTACTTGATGCCCAAGATAAAGTCGTTCGTAAACGGAGAGTAGAGGAGGATGGAATGGTTGATTTCTATTTCTTGAATCCTGGAAAGTATGCTGCTCGGTTGATTAATGATAGGAATGGAAATGGCGAGTGGGATACGGGAGACTTTGAAAAGGGCATACAACCGGAAGAAGTTTTCTATTACCCTACTATCTTGGAATATAAAGCATTGTGGGATGTGACACAACCATGGGATATTCATGCGACTCCTGTTGATAAGCAGAAACCGGATGAACTTAAAAAACAAAAACCAGATGAAGACAAGAAGAAAAAAGAACGAAATAATCAGAACCGGCGTCGTTAACGTCCGACGTAAACTCATTATTGGATTAGTGGCATTAATGACGGGTGCTTTTGCCCTTCCTGCAAGTGCCCAATGTGAGGCGAAAAATGATGCGTTTCAGACCGGTGAACATGTAATGTATGATTTGTATTTTAACTGGAAATTTGTTTGGGTGAAAGCCGGGCTTGCCAGTTTGACAACAAATGCGACAACTTATCATTCGGAACCTGCGTTCCGGATCAATCTGCTTGCTCTAGGCAGTAAACGGGCGGACTTCTTTTTCAAGATGCGTGACACGCTGACTTGCGTGATCGGGGAGAAGTTGGAACCTCGTTATTTTCGCAAAGGTGCTGAAGAAGGGAAACGGTATACGGTAGATGAGGCTTGGTTCTCTTATAAGGATGGTCTTTGTTTTGTCAATCAGAAGCGCACATATCGAGATGGAAATTTTGATGAGGCAGTTGCAAGTGACAGCCGTTGTATATATGATATGTTGAGTATTCTGGCACAGGCGCGTTCTTACGATCCTGCGGATTATAAGATAGGGGATAAAATCAAGTTTCCGATGGCTACCGGAAGAAAGGTAGAAGAACAGACGCTTATTTATCGTGGAAAGGAGAATGTAAAGGCGGAGAATGGAACAACCTATCGCTGTCTGATCTTCTCATTAGTGGAATATGATAAGAAAGGTAAGGAAAAAGAGGTGATTACCTTTTTTATAACAGATGACCTGAATCATCTTCCCGTACGTTTGGATTTGTATTTAAACTTCGGTTCTGCCAAAGCATTCCTAAACGACGTTAGAGGTAACCGTCATCCGCTGACTTCTATTGTAAAATGAGATAGGTGGGGGAAATAATAACTCTCAAAGGAATTTTATTTTTCTTTTTCTATCTCAAAAGGAACTTTTTGCTCTTTTCGGAACACACTGGATTCGAAGGTCGCAATTAAGTCTCCATTTTGATTGGTAATATCTACTTGATAGCAACCTGTACTCCGACCGATGTAACGTTCGTGTGCTTCAGCATAAAGAGTATCTCCCGGGCCGCTTGCACGAACGAAAGTAATGGTAGATGAAAGAGAGAAAGCGAGTGTGCCGTGTGAATTGGCGGCTGCGGCAAGTGCCAGATCTGCCAAAGTAAAGATAGCTCCTCCTTGTGTGCGTGCTCCCGCGTTCAGATGTTCCGGTTTGATATCTAATTTGGCTTTGCTGTATCCTTTTCGTACTTCCAGTAGTACTATACCTGCCTTTGTGGCGAATATGTCATTCTTGAAAAACTCTTGTGGCGTCATAATTTGTTTTTTAATATTCATTCAGCAAAGTTACTACAAAAAAGTGAAATGCGGAAAGATATAGTGATAGAATTGAGTT
>OGMQ01000182.1_pt1 | contig 46017 bp, 19 predicted proteins | sample 1573291 | NCBI WGS metagenome assembly OGMQ01 (sample SAMEA2582008, study PRJEB24529) | metagenome | biome: Human gut stool | place: China | collected 2011
TATCAGGCTATGCATCTGGTCTTGGGGAGAATGGAACATTGTATGGGGCTTATCACGACCCATCGGATGTTAATGCTAAGTTTGGATTCTATTTGAAAGACCCTGAGACTGGAAGGATGAGGTCTGGACAAATAAGATATAATGATACCTTAGGTGAGTATCAGTTTATGGGTGATAATAATGTAGTAAATCTTGGTGTATACAATCAAGGAGGTTCCAGAACTAATGCGGGTACAACCTTTGTAAATTATAATGATACGTCAACCGAGAATCTACATAATTTAATGAACGCTTGGATTAACGACTCAGATTTGAATAACCCCGCCAGTGAAGCCTACAAAATGGTTCAGAATACCCTTAGCAAGTGGATTAGGTCAGGAAACTCTCCATTTAAGGAGCAGAATGGAATTTTCCATTGGCAAGAGGGCGACAACTTCATGAACGCTAGAATGAATAAGGATGGTCAATGGGAGTGGGCATTCAATGATAAGTTTATTAATCCTTCTAGTTCCTCTGGTGCTACTCGAAGAGCTAACGCAAGGATGTCAGAAAAAGATATGGAACAGTACAGGCAATTAATGTCTAAGTATAAACAAGGTACATTCTTTAAGCCTAGTCTCAGCCCTGAAGAGAGAAGAATATTTGCAGATTTAAGAGGGAAAAGAATGGCTGACTTAAGAAGTATTCCTGCATCTACACGTACCCAAGAAGAAAAGGATGAATTGTATTATCTGGGTGGATTCAAGGAAGGTGGCGTTATTACTGCACAGCTTGGAACTAAGTTTACTAAGGTTGAAGATAAACCTCAAGTAAAGGAAGTAGAACTCTCAGAAGAGAGAAAAGAGAAAAACAAAAAGGTACATCAATCCTTTACTGGAAGGTCTAACGTTGCCCTTTGGGATAACAAAGATATAACTGACGCGGGTGGTGTATTAAAGACATCTGATAAGGTTAGACTTGGTGCTGCTATGGCTGATTTAGCTAGTGTCGGTCTTGGATTTGTTCCAGGTGCTAATATAGCTTCAACAGGTATAGGAATAGGCTCTTCTCTAACAGAGTTTGGCGCAGATTGGGCTAGCGATGGTTTAGATTGGGGCGACGTAGGTAGACTAGGAATGAACTTGGGAATGGATGCTCTGTCATTAATCCCAGTAGGTAAGACTCTAAAGGCTACTAAGGCGTTAGGAAAGATAAAGAAGAGTATTCCTCTTATTATGACAGCTATCAACGCTGCTAATTATCTTGACCCAACTATAAGAGAAGAGTATGGAAAAACACTATCTAAACTTGTTAAAGGTAATATAGGAAGTTTAAATACTGGTGACTTCAAGAATTTGTCAGCAATAGCTAGTACGGTTCTTGGAGTCAAGAATGTAGCTCAAACAACTAAGGGAAGATGGAATACATCTACTACTCCATCTGGGAAGAGGAGAGTAACTGCCATGATTAATGGTAAACAACAGACACTAGATGTTGATGATGCTTTCTTCCAAAACACAAAAGGCAAGAATCAAGTAAGTGAACTTAAAGCTAAGTTCGCTGAACAATATAATAAGGCTAATAACCTTGAAGGGGATAAAGCAATAAAGCCTGAGAATGTAGCTGTAGATACTAAGTACTTCGGTAGAAGACCTCAATCTGAAAAGGTTGCAGGTACTAAGAATGATGGTACTTGGGCTTCAAATACTCTATTAGGTAAATACTTTTTAGGTTACGTAGACCCCTCTAAGCCTAGAGGAAATGCCGATATTCCATTCTCTGACGCATGGTTCTATAAGAATGGATGGGTCGGAGGACGTACAAGGGCTGAGAAACAAGATATTAAAAATAGGTGGGCTGAAAGTAGAAAGAGGGCTGGACAGATAAGAGAACAGCAAAATAAGGAACTAGCTCAAAAGGGCGTAGAATCTATAACTGATATTGCTCAAGCACTTAACACCGCTGGCAAATATAGGACACAGCTTGCACTACCTGCTCCTGGTAATACTCACAGAGTATTTGTCATGGGTAATGGAAAGCCTACCATCCAAGACAAAACTGACCCTTCTAAGTTACGTAGACCCAGCTCATATCAGGACTTAGCTGTACCAACTGGAGGTACCTCAGTAGAGGCTCCTAGTGCTGATGCAGTTAGAGTTGTAAATACAGTAAATTCTATACTTGACCCATTCATTAAGACTAAGAATCTCCCAGCTGTTATCCCAGATTCAAGAAATGCTGAGAAGATAGTGGCGTCTAGAACCATACAACCTAGTCAAAGACTTGACCAATTTATTGAGAGTCAAATCCCAGGTGGAAGGCAATTTGGTAGGCAGAGGGCTAAGACTGAGAGAGAATATAGAGATATATTCCACCCAGTGGCTGAGAGAGAATATAACCAAGTATGGGATGAAGCTATCAGAAATAGAAAGGACTTTGGATACGAGGATGTTACTCCTAGAAGAAGTATCTACGCTCCTCCTACTGAGATATATATAGTACCAGAAGGTGCTATGAAAGACCCAAATGCTAGATACTTATGGGAACTTATAAACAGTAAGTCTAGCACGGCTCATGTTAAGAGGGACAATCTACCTCACAAGTCTAAGAACAAGAAAAAGAAAACTTCGAGGGATGACAGAGCTACTAAGAAGGAATTTGGAGGAATACTTCTAAGAGAAGGTGGCTTAATACCCAAATATCAAGGTGGCAATGTAATGCAGAGAGGTACCAGAGGTTCATGGCTAAATAACGAAAACACGTATAAAGATGCAACAAATCTTGGAGCGTGGGATAGCTATTATGACATGAATAAAATCATTGATGATATAAATACCTCTAGATTATTAGCCCAACAAAATGCTGATGAGTTTATTAACACCCTTAATGGATTAGCATCACAAAATCTCCCATGGAAGAAGCAATTAAATGCTAGAGGATACAAGAACTGGAATCAGTTATATAAAACTACTGGATTTAATAAATACTTTGGTGAAGATGAAGGTAGATTTGACTATTTAGGTCCTTCTACTTGGAATAGAAGACTATTCCTACAAACTCTAGGTTCTAGATATAATTCTCCAGAGAATGCTCTATCTGTTGGTAACGATAAGATATGGTATGGAGATGGAACTTGGAAAAGGGTTGAGAAAGCTTTAAGTGAGCCAGATGCGGAGGAAAAAGTAGAAGTTGTGACTGGTCAAAAACAAGCTGAAACTCCAGCCACAAATACAACAACTGGTCGCCGTATAACTCTTCCCGATGCAACTTCTAAGAAGTTTAGTATTCATCCAGAGGATGCTCTAGCTTTAGGAAGAATGGTTGAAGGTCTAGTTACCAATAATAGGGCAGCTAAGCTATACAAGGAAGAATTAAAACCAACACTATTAGATACATTTGAAAATTATGTACCTCTACAAGGTAACTTCCAAGCAAAAACTAGTGGAGAACAACAAGCAGGTAGCATACAGTCACTTGCTGCTATGCCAAGAACATCTGATGCTTCTTTACAATTAGCAGGAGAGTTAGATGCAACTGATAGAGCAGCTCAAGCAAGAATGCAAGGAGACTTAGCAGATGCTGAGAGATTCTATCAAACTAGAATGTTAGGACAACAAGAATCTGATGCTGCTAAAGCTAGGAGAGTTGAGGTAGCTAACAAGAATAGAGCAGCTATAAATGCTATTGATGCAGCTAAGAAGCAAATTGACGCTGGTAGAGTTACTGCTAATTATCAACAAGTTCTTGCTCCTTGGTTAGCTGGAGTAGAGAATCAGTTTAGACAAAATAGGGCTATGAAGAACCAACTCGCCTTAGAAACTTACCAAAACAGAGCATCTTCCGAATATGATTTAGCATTAGCTAAAATCTTAGAGGATTATAAGGATGACCCTGTAGGAAGGCAAAAGGCATTGAACCAGTTACGTTCTGAGGCTTCTGCAAACCTATTAAAAGAAAGGTCTAAATTGATTGATTCTCCCTGGCTTATCCAATTTGGGGAGAAGGGTACAAAACTAACATATAAAGAGAAAGCTATGCTCCAAAGAGCTAAGGATTTCAATAAGAGATTAGCGGACGACAATAAGCAATTTCACAAAGATATAATGGAATCTAAAAGAGAGCACAATAAGTTGATTATGAATATGTCAGCTCTTACTGCTGCACTTATAAAGAAAGGGATGCAACTATGAGAGTAATTGAGAAGCTACAACAAGGAGGGGGAATGCCCTCCTTTGTTAGCTTTACTAACGTACCACAACCACAAGTAGCAGCACCCTATACAACTACTTCAACAACTACTGGAAGTACTGAAGATGGGTCTGTTGGATTATTAGATAAAAATATGGTAAAATTCTTGTATGAGAGTGGAATACCAAGTGACGTGGAGGCTTTCGTAGAAACATCAGGAATATTCTCTAATAATCTATATAGCAATCCATTTAGAAAAGAAGACTCTATTATACAATATAAAACCATATTAAAAATGCTGCCTAGAATAAAGGCAGAGAGCGAGAGATTTAAAAATGCTATGACCCAAGCTGATAAGAATGGAGGATTAGGGGAAATAGCGGTAACTGATGGAGGTTATGTTATTACTGTTAATGCAGACGGAAAGCTACAGAAAAAGTCTCTAAATGATGTAGACTTTGACAATGAACAGATGCTTACTAATTCAGAATTAGCTAATTATAGAGCTAATAATGTAAGTGCTGCTTTCAATACTGACTTAACAAGTATTATAAATAATGCAGTAGGTATCCCTAAGATAACTGAATATATTCAATCAGTTGTTAATAAATTAGGAACTACTTCAATGTCCAGAGAAGGTTATGTTGGACAGCAATCTGGAAAAATACTAAAGGGACTTGAATACTTAACAGCATTAAAACCTAGTGCTGATGATTTGTCTGGAATGTCTGTAGATGGGCTATATAAGATGTCTAGTATGGATAAGTCACAGCAAGTTCAAGCTAATCAAGCTCTTGGCTACCTAATGAGTACATTACCCCAAAACATGAGAACAGTTCTACAAGCTAAAGCTGCTATGTATTTGGGTGATAACTCGCAAGAAGGAGTTAAAAAGCTATTGATTTCCCTAACTAGCTCTGCTTTAAGTGGAGAACACACATTGAAATTAGACTTACAAGATAAGTTAGATGCACAAGGTAATACTAAAGCATCAGCGAAAACTGGTAAGGATGATAATATTACTGACCCAGCTAAGGCATTCTTATTAGGACTTGGTGAGGTTAAAAATCATAAGATTAATAATGGTACTTCATTTACTTTGAATCTACCAGGAAATAGTGCTCCGTTAGTAGATACTTCAGGTAAAACTATAGGTAGTGGTACATTAGAGGATGCTGCTCGTAGTACTTTCTCAGGAGTTCTTGACTTTAAGAACGCTACTATGGGAGGTCAGCTATTAAATGCAACCCAAAGAAGCAGAGTAGCTATTGATGGTTCTAACGTAGTAGCTGTAGACTTACCTATTGATACAGAAGCATTACAGGCAGGAGTTCTTAAGCCAGATATGGATTCTCTAAAGAGACTAGAATTAGCAGAGAACGAGATTAGGGAAGGAGATATAAAGGATGAAGCACAAAAGAATGAAATCTATGCTAAGTATAAACTACCATACAAATATGTAAATGGTCAAATAAATACCAGTGCTTATGGTAGATTTGCAATATTGGATGCAGCCGCACATGAATCTGCATTTATGGAAGACCCAACACTTGACGATACTGTCAGTGAAATCATGGACATTAATGAGAGAGAAAGTATCGAGAGGATATTAAAGGCTGCAGACTCAACATTTAAGATGAGTCAGCCAGGCTGGATTTCTAGTGGTGATAATGTATATTCTGGTTCTGTGTACATACCAGTAAGGCAAAATATAATAAATGCTGCACTTGGTTCTGGACATTATCCTACATTACAAGGTAATGATGCTGATGTACTACAAGCTAAAGAGCAACAGAAACAAAGGTTACAAACCTATGTGCAAACCCCTTCGTTATCTACATTACAAAACTAAGTAATATGACAAATTCTAAAGAAAACGATTGGCTGTTAAATAGAGTATCTAACCCCACCTTTTCTATCTCGGATTTTAAAGCGGTGGGGTTAGATGCCACTAACACTTCATTAGAGGATGCAAGTGTCTATAAAAACATCCCACAAATAAGAGATAATCCAGCATTTCAAACTGATGGAAAATTCGATGAAGCTAAGTTTGATAGCATTTATAAATATATGGCTGAAACATATAATCAGCTAGCAGATGAATCATACCAAGAGGATATTCTAACTCAGGCTACATTCCACAGGGATAACATATTTGCAGACTCAGAACAAAGAAGAAAGGGTCCAGATATTTATCTATCTAAGGAAGCTAACCCATTAAGACAGAAGAGAGGAATTAGAAGATTAAATCTCCTTGATGCTCCTACTCTATCTATGGATGAAGTTGCTCAGACTCAGAAAGTATTAGCAAATCCTGTTGATGTAGCTAATGGTGCTAAACCAATATGGCATGATTCACCTAATGATTCATTCTGGACTGATTTCTGGGATACTAGGGTTATGGCTCAATGGGATGAGGATGGAGAACATATTGACCCAATATCAGGAGAGAAAGTTCAGCATAAGAAAGGCGATTTAAAACTTAACGAGAATGGAACATACTATTATGAGAATCTTAATGGTAGAGATGTGTATGGAAGAAGAGTATTATCTAAACTCAACACATTGACTACTGATGGTTCTGCTATTAATAAGTATGATTTCTTTGATTCCGATGGACTTGATAAGAGCTTAGTTGGGTCTATAGCTCGTAATGCAGTTGAAATCATCCCTATGTTAATTCCAGGAATTAGCCCCTGGTATATAGGTACTAGGATAGCCCTTGAAACTACTAAGGTATTAGCTACCTTAGGAAAGGTGTTTACTGGTAGCGATAATAAGTTCCTATCTTCTGTAGAAGGGTTTACTAAGTCATTAGAACCTACTACTTCCGAATATGGTCAGAATAATGCTTGGTCTATGGAAAACTTTGTTAATCTAGCTGGAGATGTATTCAGACAGCTATATGAACAAAGGTGGATATTTAAGTATGCTCCTGCTATATTTAGAGGTGAGAATATGGCTACTGAATCTGCTCAAATGAAGAAATTAGAGGAGTTCCAGTCTAAATATATGAACTTAGATAGCTATTTAAAAGCTAAGTCAGCTATTGAGAAGACTGGAGATTTAAAATACCTTGAGGAACTTAAAGCAGTCAATATACTTAAAGCTCAGAGTGAACTTGAAAATTACATGAAGAGTTACAATAAGATAGGAGAAGTCCTATCTAAGGCATATATGACTAGTATTACTGTTCAAGACGCTTATGGAGAAGCTAAGGAGCAAGGTGCTACTGACTTAGAGGCTGCATTACTTACTTTAGGATATGCTGCTGGAGAGTATGCAATCATTAATAGTAAGTTAGGAGAATGGATTCTTCCTGAGCTTAGAATGGATAAGGAGCAAATGAGACAAGTTGTTAAAACCTTAACTGAGGGTTCAAGAAAGGTTATTGACAATGGCTCTAAGGTTCAAAAAGCAGAATGGGCTAAGAAGATATTTAAAATAGGAAAAGACATAGCTCAAGCTAACTATTCAGTTGGTAAGAGTGGATTAAAAGCTACTGCTGCTAATGCACTTGGAGAAGGTATAGAGGAAGTATCAGAAGAAGTATTATATGACTTCGCTAAATCTGTTACTAATCTAGGAATGTGGTTAGCAGGTAGTGATACACAACCCTTACAAGCATGGGATAATATGCTTGACAGATATGGTATGTCATTCGTCGGAGGTATGCTTGGTGGTGCAATGTTTGATGCAGTACCTAACCTAAGAGCCGCTAGACAGCTTGGTCAGATGAACAATCAACAAGCTATGCAACAATTAGTTTACCTTGCCAGAAATGGTAAAATGAATGACTTCCTAAAAGAGGTAAATAAGATGGAACTTGGTAACAAGTATCTGTCTGCAACTAAAATGACAGAGGGAATAGATAGTAAGAAGATTTGGGCACAAGGTACTGATACTGATAATCAAGACATTGCAGCTAAATCAGAAATAAGAAGAATAGCTAAATTTGTATCTGACACTTTATCTGCACAGGGAGCTACTATCAGCGATGATAGCTTCTTAGATACTCAAACCCTAAATGATTTAAGGTTTGCAGCATTAAAGAATAGTACAGTAGCAACTAGCTATCTACAAGACTATAACTCTATCTGTGAAAAGATTGTAACTCTAACTAATCAGCTTAATAGTCTGGGAGGAACACAAGAAAGAATGGAAAATGGTGGTCCTACTGATAAGCAAGTTAGAGAGGGTGGTGATGAGGCTTCAAAGGCTAAAAGGAGTGAATTGGAGGCTGAGTTGAAACAAGCATTGGAGAGAAAAGAAGCATATATGAAGGGTGATTTAGCTCCCCAATTTATATATGATGCTTTATTCGAGATGTCTACTGCCGTAAGTAGTGCATATATGGCTCCAACTCTAATACAGTATGCAGAAAATAAGACTGGTAAGAAGGTCACAGACATTCCGAAGAAAGAATTAGAAGAAATATCTAAAGAATACGAGGGATGGAAGAACTCAGGATTTAAGGATGCTGTAAGAGTTGCAGCTTCTATCCACAAGTCTATTGCTAAGACTGTTGCACCTTTATTCCAAAATCATAGCTTAAAATACTATGAGAATGTTGATGAAGAGTTAAATAACACTTTAGGAGCTTTACAAGCTGGACTAAATAGCTTTACTAAGAATCTAAACAACCAAATGGATTCTGAGGAGTTTATGGGAATGATGAGCGAGTATAATATGGATGCTTCCCTAACAACCTTAACTCCATTGGTTGCATCATTAGGTTCTGAATCAGAAGTACAAACCTTAAGTAGTATTTTAAATACTCCTGTAACTGAGGATTATACTGAAGCTATAAAGAAGACTCAGCTATCTAAGTTCCTTAACAACTTCTTACTTTCTCATATAGATGCTATTGTAAAGCCTATAGTAAAGCAAGGTTACATCAACCCAGAGATAAAAAGAACATTAACAGAGACACTTAACAGTGCTTACTGGTATTTTAATGACCAAGCTGAGTTCTATGATGACAGTGAGAGATGGGTGAACGCAGCAAAGATGGAGGAAGCTAAGGCTCAAATCAATTCCTTAAAGCACTCTAATATTGCTGAGTTATTGGACCAGTTCTCATTAAGTACTACTGATTCTGACATTAAAATATCTAAACTATTAGAGGATGTAACTATCTCTCTAAAGGATAGTATGGATAATCTTTCTAACTTCAATTTGAATAATGAGAGATTAGACCAGATTAAGGAAGCACTTTCTATTATAAATATATTTAAGGCTCAGCTACTAAGTGCTAGAGTAGATAATGCTGATTTATCTAACCTATATGGTATGAATGTTACTATAAATGAGTTAGATTCTGAGGCAAATCTGGCAGAAATACAATCAAATGTGGCTGATGCAATGATGCAAGACCTAGAGTCTATCGAACTTAGATTACAAACATTCCAAAAAATTATTGCTACTAATAATGCTCAAAAACTAGCTGAGCAAACTAGAACAGCTAACAACAAGAATATAATTGTTTATGACAGGATAAAGAAATTTGCAATGAATATTCCTGATGACTGGTCTGGTAAAGTAGAATTTCAAGGGGTATTAAGTAGTCTAAGTAAGTTAGAGGAAATATCAGCATCAAGAAAACTTTCTCTAAACAAAGAAGAGAAGTCTCAGGTAGAGCTAGAAATGATTAAACTTGATGATGCTATCTATGACTTCTTTAAGGCTAATGAGGATAAGGTTAAAGACCCAGAGTTATTATCTAAGGTAATCAATACTGATAACTTTAGCCTAATCTCTCCAAATGAGGCAATCTTGAACTCAGATTCCAGATACATTGACGATAATGCTATGGTTTGGTATATAGCATCTAGAGCTGCTGTTAGAGCTTCTGATTTCTATTCTGAGTATAGAACTATTATTAGTGATAAGATTGCTCCTATTCCAACTCAGGAATTAGCTACGTACTTGGGATATGCATCTATCCTTAATGGGGGAGTCATTGATAATTTCTGTAATGCTGTTAATACCTCTCTAAAGAAATGGACAGAATCATTCAAGAATGATGATGAACTTCAGGAGTCTACTAGATATACAGATGATAAGGGTAATTCTTATAAGGTAGAGCATATCAGTAAGGATTTTATACTTGACTCATCTGTCTCTCCAAGATTCTCTAGAGTAACCTTTATTGAGGGTATTCCTGGAAGTGGTAAGACTACTGGTGTATTTAATAACATTATAGTACTTCTAAAGGAGTATCATCCAGAAGTTCTTAAGAGTGTATGGATTGGTCATGCTACTGAGGAGAGTGCTGGTAACTTAAAGAAGGACTTAAATCTGGATTCAGCTATAGCTTTGGACAAGAATAAACTAATGACCAAAGTTTCTACTGAATGGAAGAGTTTCGAAAGTTATAAAAAGGACACCAATGGTCATGCAGTAATTGATGATTCTGATGTGTTCCTTGATGACGATAATATAGTTAGGTCTGCACTTAAGATAAATGAAATTTCGGAAGCTCCATCTTTGATTCTTATTGATGAAGTATCAAGATATACAACTCTTGATATGGACTTGATTAATAAGTTTGCACAGAAATACGGTATTCCAGTTATAGTTGCTGGAGACTTTGACCAAAGTAGAGCTGTAGGAACACATACCATAAACTATAAAGGAGCATCTCTTACAAACTATGTAGAATTATCCCGAAATAACTTCGTAAGAACTCCTAAATTAGGAGTATCAATGAGGGCTAATAATAATCAAGTAGTTCAGAATCTAAACCTAATAAGACCTATTTTGAAAAACTTGAGGACAGCTAACTATAGTGATGATATACCACTACATTACTATCAGGATGATTCTGGCTTATATGGCACCAAGGTATATAGTAATGGAAACAATAGAGCTATACCATGTAGCATAGAACTAATCAAGAAAGATATAGACCTAATGATTAGTACTATGAAGCCTGGAGAAAAGGTTGGATTTATATACTATGATACTGATACTGAAATATACAAGCTGTTATCAAGTGCTACATATAAGGACAAGGTTGATTTTAAGCAAGGGGATACTTCACAAGGATTAGAGGGAAGGTATTACATTATAGACGATTCGGGTAGCTTGGGTAGCGAGAAATACTGGAGTGATTTATATACTGGTATTTCTAGAGCTTTACAAGGAAGCATTGTAATACATAGCAAAGCTGACTATGGAAGTGCAGGTACGTCAAACCAAATGTACTCTATACAGGATACATCTACTAGTGTAAATGAACTTTCTAAAGATGGAATAAAATCTTTCTCAGAAGAGAGAAGAACAATATTGAATAATCTTCCTATAGATGGTAAGCCAACTGTACTATCTAGTAGAGAAAAGGATAATACTGTACCAACCGTAACAGTAACTCCAGAAGTTGGACTAACATCAGAGACAGTAACTACAGTAACAGATGATGGAACAAAGGAGGAAGTTATTATAACCAATAATGGTTTACCTACTGATGAAGATATTAGGTCTAAGACCCAGGCTTCTAATGAGGAACCTACCCCTCCACCACCCCCAGCTGTAGAAGTTACTAATGTTTCTGGTAAGAAGAGTGAATCTATTCTTAACTTGTTAATGTACACATTCCCGACATTTGAGTCTGGTGCTGTATTTGATGATAAGGGTAACTTGGTAGTAACTGAAGAGAATGAAAAACGTCTTGATAGTTACTATGGCTTGAACAAGTTATCTGGAATAGCTAAGAATAAGGAATCATTCGATAAGATGATAGGTAATCTAAGAAGTATAATATTCAGTACTCCTGATAAGGCAGAACTAACCAAGAAGATAAAGACACTTCTACGCTTAGGTGATAATGCTTATTGTACATTTGCATTTAAGAGTTCTGCTGCTAAATTTAACAATAAGGATTGGGGTAGATTCAAGAAATCTGCATCTGAAACTTTGAGTTATATATTCTCCGATGATACTGGTAGTGATAAGGTCAAACTCAAAACACTATCAATTATTATAGGTGAGGGAGATACTGATGTATTAGAGTTGCCTATCGCTATATTCCCAAATCCGCTAACTTTATTTAAGAATGATAAGTTTAAGCTGGTAAGGGATGAATATAACGAGATAACAAGGAGAAATCCAGATATGTCTTCTTATCAGAAGTTTGAAGAGCTAATTAAGTTTATCCAAGCTAATCCATCTATAGAGGGTGGAGATGCACTTATAAACTTCTTTAAAGTATATAACTTTAATTCCAATGGAGTATTCTATATTGATGATGCTAACTGGACATTAGCTAATGGTCTAAAGTCTCAAGGACCAACAATGACTAATAAGCTAAAAGGTTATGATTATGAATATAACAATGAATTGAAGTTTGATGGTAAGTGGATAACTCTGGACGAACTATCTAAGGTTCCTGGGCGTTCAATGTCTAAGGTGAAAATATCTCCTAAAGGTGTTTATTCATTTAGCGGTAAGACTGTAAACTTTGTTAAGCCAGGACATCCATACATATTAGTCAGCGACGATATTATGTTGAGGGATGCTCAGCTTGAAGAGTATTACTACAAACAGCTAGAGGATGAATCTATAGAGAAGAAGGTGAAGCTAATATATGTAGTTCCACCTAAAGCTCCAATTAAGGGATACTTCGATAACCTACTGAACATTGTAAGTGGTAACAAGAACTTTATAAAGAGGATTGGTAATGATTTTACAGCATATAGAATAGTAAATATCTTATCTTCTCAGCCAGAATTTGAAAATAGTGACTTAAATTACAATAATACTGCTTATCCAGGTATAATGAAGATAATTGGAAGGTTAAATGCTGTTGAGGGTGATACTAAGGCTCAAATGGAAATCCTTAATGAGGAAGTAGACATCAAGGGCTTGAATAAAGGTATTACCGCCAGATTAGCTTTGCAGAATTATCTTCTAAGTATGGTATATCCACCTAATGCTGATAATACCAATAGGGTATTTAAGGAAGCTAATTTAAATTCTATAGAGAAGATATTAGAGCAGAATAGAATCACTGGTATATTCTATAATATTCAGTATGATAAGAACTCCTCTAGTACCATTACCTTGGATGCTGTATATGACAATGGTTCATATACCATTGATAATATACCGTTTATGGTAAATGGTAAGATTGAGAGTCCTGCGTTCTATGGTGATGTAAGCCCAATTCTTAAATCCATTGTTGATAAGATAACTGAGAATGGTTCATTCTTGGGAAGTAGAGATAATGCTAGATACCTAGCTGGTAACTCTAGGATAGGAGGTGAGATTGTTCCGACAACAGAATCTATCCTAAAGGGTATGAATATAATTACATCTAAATCTGTGCAATCTGAGCCTGAGTTTGATGTAAAGGCAATATCTAATCTTTCTAAAGACCAGATACTTGACTTACTTAAGAAAACTAACCATCTAGTAATACCTATTGGTGGTACTGTATATGTTAGTAAGAAGTCAAATAATCTTGATGTAACCAATGCAGTTATTTCAGATATTTCTAATATAAGTTTAAATTCCCACAAATTTACATTAACATTGGGGAATGAAACGTATAACGGAGAACTTGATTTATTCCAAAATGAGGCTACTCTAACTAAAGTAGCATCTGCTGATACTGGAACTCCATTAACCCAATTTGCAGTAACTTCTATAAAGGAGATAGCTATGTATAGAGAGATTCTTGATATATTCAAGTTCATATCTCTAAACAAAGTTAAAAATGCAAGAGGAATTGAAGAGTTCAATACAGCAGTTAATTCTTTAAGAGTAACACCTAAAATATTAAATGAGATGAGAGCAGAAGTTGATAATTTTGAGGGAGAGCAACAAACTCTTCTTAAGAATTTAGTCGATTTCTTACAATCTAAGATAGATGAAAAAGCTCGTCTTAACACTACCGACAATTCATGTCCAATACAAATAAAAATTAAATTTTAATCATGAGTAAATGCGTATTTCACAAAAATGACCTCAACTCAGACCTGCAGGATAGACTGCAAGATGCTTTGGAAGAAATCTGGGAGGAACAAGACGAAATGAGTAGGAAAACAATGTTTATTAATAATCTGAAAGAAATAGGGGAGGGGTATGATATTACCTCTCTTCCTGCTCTTGCAGACTTTATTGATGACTTTGTTATGGAGATAGCCCCAGAGCTACATGACATCGTTCCTAGTAATATGACTACCTATTTATCTGGAAACAGTAGTAATCTAGACACTATTACAGAGGAAAATCCTACTAAACTTGACTCTCTAGATGACCCCGAAGGAGATGCAGAAGCTAAGCAAAGGGTTAGAGGATTCATTGTAAAGAACTATGGAACTGCAACTGAGGTTTCCGCTGCTATGGAAGCTGGAGTTGTAGAGAACATGGTAAAATGCTTCTTTGTAAATAGGGACACTGGTAAAGTAATCAAGACTACTCACGAAATGAATGAGGAGTTGAGAAGCTATCAGGAATCTCTTCTACAGGATGTAGTTGCATATCTAAAGGACGTATATTCTAAACTTCCAGAAGGAAGAAAGGATGCTCAAGATGCTTTAAAAGAGCTATCTGAGTTGTCTATGTGGAAAGATGGTAAATATCTTAATGCTGTAGGAAGATTAAACTCTTTGGGGGAGAAGTATCTACATCACTCTCACTTTACAGCAGATGATTTAAGAAAAGCATATTCTAGAAATAGAACTGTTGATAAGAAGTTTATCAAAGCCTATAATAGTTTAGTTATTCTTAATCATTTTGATGATTTACTAAGTTCTAAACTGAAAGGTATTCTTAAAATAAATGAGAATATCCCTAAGTACAGTCCAGAAGATAGATATTCTATCTCTGGTTTTGGTGCCCATAATAACAGAGATTGGGGTGATAAAGAGAAAGATGTAAACATGAACGAACAGACCTCTGACTTAGGTAGATTGTTGGTAGAAACCACTCCTATCTATACTTGGGGAAATAGTACTCCAATCGGAGATAAGAAGGTTAAGTTGGACGCTTTTAACTATATCATATCCAAGATTAAGAGTTTAACTAATTCTCCAGACGTTCATAATACAGCTTTGGTATTTGATGATATTTTCTTCATCAAGTATCCTCAATTTGAACATCTTCGCAGAACATTAGAGGGTAAGACTTTCTATACCTTACTTTCTACTCTTAAGGATAAGAGACCATTAGAAAATCTGAATGCTCTCTTTGAATTGATGTCAGATAATAACTTCTTCAATGATAACCATACATTGTTCAGAGGTTTCAAGAGTATTGAGAAGAATCTTATATATTCTCTTAGACAGGGAATATTCGGAGATAATCCTCATTCTCTATTTGGTATCTATAAGAGTAACATTCTGAATCATAACTACTATGGTGACATCTGTCAGTTAGTATCTACTGCTAGCCCATTAGATTTTATTCAATATAGGGTAAATGAAGATGGAGAAGTTGTAAGAGCTACATTGAGAGATAATCTTAATAGTCAGCTTAGAAGACAATTAGAAGAGAGAATTTCAGCCTCACTTAGTGTTATCGCACCTACAGTATATGATTTAAAGACTTCCAAATATAATCCAAGATATGAGGAGGATAAGATTGTAGGAAGAAATGGAGATATAAAGTCAGTATTTGTATTCAGATTTAGAATACCAGAACTGAATTTGGACATCCAATTCAATCCAAAAGCTAAGAAATCCAATGCATTCTCTGTGTCCAGAGATGGTAAGCCTATCTCTACCTTTAATGGTAAGGAGGACTTTGACAAAGCACTTGGATTTATTAAGGATTTCTTGAGAGAGGACTTCACTCCAGATAGTCCATTAGTAGAGAACTATTTAGCATTAAAGACACAGAATAATAATATTCAGTATGATGCTGCTTTAACTGATTTACTTCAGTTATCTACTAGTGTGTTCTTCAACTCTTATTTCTCCCATAAATTAGTTCCTAAGAATGTTAATCTTCAGGAATTTAGAAGGAGACAAGAAGAGGTATTTGGAATGGATAATCTTACTTCTATTAATAGAAGGTCTCCAGAAATTGGGTTAATCCTGCCAGATTATATTCCTATCATGGATGATATTACATCTGCTTATGGAATGACTACTGATGCTTATACCAGTGGTATCGTAAGAGATGGTAGTGGTAATAGTTTATCTGGTGTAGCTATGTCTATGCTAGGTACTAGCTATAGAAGTCAGTGGGTTCAGCAATGTCTTAATGCTAACTCAGCTACTAATATGTTCTCTTTACTTAACAATCCATCTCTTCATAGAGGTATGGCTGTTTCAAGAGAATATAGAGGTGAGAATGAGAGCAAGAAGCATATAGACTTCAATATGCCTGAAGCATTCTACACTGCTTTTGTTAGTAATTATCTATGTAACATCGCTGGTGATACTGATGCAGCTTTCTTACCTTCTGTTATTTCAGATAAGTCTCAGTTAATCCATGAGCTAATAAGCCTTAATCAGGTAAGTCAGCTTGGCGGTGTATATTCTAAGTTATCAAGAGATGAGGTTATAACTATCATCAATAAGGAGTTAGGAGACTGTTATTCAAAAGTAATGGATAATATCATTAACGAGTGGAATACATTAAACACTACGTTAGCTAGTTCTGATATATCCTTTGCTCTTAATGATGCAGTTCACTATCCTCTTCTAGCTAGTAAGAAGATACTTCCAGTATTTAATCCATTAACCAACTTTGCTGAAGTAAATGCAGTTTATGGAAATGATTCAAGGAAAGTACTTGAAGAAGTATTGAAAGTATATCAAAGTATTGCTGGAGATAGCCTAGAAATAAAGGATGAATTATCATTTCAAGGAGGTAAAACATTATCGTTCAACAGAACATTAATATCTTTAACTAACAGATTTAATCCTAGCTATTTCACTTCTAGAGGTTTAAACCCAGAGACAGTGTTTGGTAAGCTAACTAATAGTGAGGATTTCTGGAAGATTAAAGAAGCTGAAATGCTTACTGACTTGTTAGATAATGATTTCACCATTGAGACTACTGATGAAAGAGGTGAGCCTATAACGACTCGTGAGATTGCATACTTAGCAAAGAACACTACATGGGTAAAGCCTTCTACTAAGAGAGTAATTCTAGCCAAATATAAGAACTTTGGTAAGACATTTGATATAACTAAGTGGTCTGATTTATCATCTATTGGTGGTTACACTGAGAATGGTATAACATACAACTTTGGCTCTCCTGGATTCAGTCTATCTAAGTTCTTAGAGCTTAGAGGAGGAACTTTGGAGATCCAGATTTAGCTAGGTTCAATGTATTAGACTATTTATTCTCTCAGGAGTATGTGCTATCTACTGTAGGTCTTCATGCTAACCATCCAGCTAAGAAGGCAACTTCTAACCCTAATGACCTTGTAGAGGAGGCAGCTAGATATATTGCCCAGCATAAGAGAAATGTATCTTATACAGCAGCTAAACAAGTAATGATGCAAGGTCTTATTGATGGTATTTTACCCGAATATAGGATTGCGGTTATTGAAGATGATGCTTCTCCAACTTACAATGCTATGGGTGACTACGATGAAAAGGGTGTTAAGCAATATGATGGTAGTACGTTTGTATCTCCCGAAACTATGTATCTGGAGAATAACTCTCTTGGTGGTGCAAGAGTAGGTGTTGATAAGAAGCCATTTATCCACTTCTATAAGGAAGGTACGGCTAGTGGTGGTATTATTAAGACTGCTGGATTTGCTCTTACTAACTTTACCATGAGTAATAGTGAGTTCTATCAAAGAATGGTAAAGAAGATGTGGAGTACTCCGTGGACATCTCAGTATGGCTTACCATTTACTGACAATGTTCTGGTAGATTTCATGGGTAATCAAATCGCATATGAGGATGTATATTACAAAGGTACCGATGGTAAGTTCTATATGATAAACAGTATTACCTATAACGGTGATGGAACTTATTCTCTAATAAAGTCTGAGGTAGAACCTGATGGAACTATCATAAGACAACTACCTATTGAAATTACTCCTAAGCCAGGGGAAGGACCAATGCAAACAGCAAGTGGTACAACCCTTTATCCAGTTAATACTAACTTCGGATTGTATCAAATGTTTGGAGGATGGCACTCTTATTCCAAAGTCCAAGTAGATGAAAACAATTTCGAATTACAGCCTTCTGAAGTATCAGTTAGAAATGTAGTTTCTGCTGTTAATGGTGTAGGAACTAAACTATCAGAGAATGTACTATCTCAAGAAGATGTATATCAACCTCTGAAAAGAGCTTCTATCCAATATGTAGTAACTGCTGGAGCTATTAAGCAAGGTGCAGCTAATGTTAATCTAAAACATGCGTATTTTGATAATGAGCCATATCTAACGATGACATTTAAGACTAATGATATTGGTATTCAGCTTGATGCTGAACATTCTGCTGATGAATCTACTCTATCAATTATGACTCAGGTAGTTAATGCTCTATCTTCTAGAGGATATACTACTGACCAGGCTGGAGAGGTTTACGAAGCAATGTTTGCATTAACTGAGGCTGGTATCAATGACTATATTGAAGGTTTCAGAAAGTATATTGGTACTGGAGATGCTTCTAAGTTTAAAAATGCCATTGTTTCTACGATAGTAAAATCTATCCAAAATAGTACAAGCAGGGATGGTAATCTTATGCAAGCTATTATGGATGATTTGATAACAGCTACTAAGACTGGTAAATTATTAACATATGAGAATACTGAGGGCATTGTTCCCTATAGTGACCCAAGTATGTTTAACAGTCTTTGTTCTGCTATGTCCTCTACGCTTACTAAGGTTGCAGTTAGATTAAAGTTTAACGGTAACTTAGCAGTATTGAATCCATCTCACAAGATTTGGAAGTTATATGGTGATAGGATGTATGATTCGTTTAATAATAGCGAAGAAATCCAGAATCTGCAAAAACTGTATGATTCTAAACCTATTACTAACATTTCTGAGATAAGATTAGGTAGATACTATAACGTAACCGTAGATGGTGCTACAACGCCGAGGTTTATTGAAACCCCTCTGCAATATTGGGCACTAAAGGACGAGTTAGCTGGTAAAGAATATTCTATTGTAGAGAACATCACAGCTGGTAGAGATTTAGCATCCTATAACTTTACATTTAAGGATATGGATGGAAATCTCTATAACATGTGGGATTTGGACGTAATTAGGGATTTATACACTAATGTCCAAGACAAGAAGGCACTTAGAAGAAGACTTCAAGATAGTCTGGCTGCTGTAAGTACTGGTAAACTTAATACAGTTATTGTTAATGGTAGGGCAGTACAGGTTGATAAATCCTCATTAGATGCTCAGCCTTATGAGCTTATAATGCCTAAAATTTATGCAAGTAGATTTGGATTAAAGAGAGGTGATAGCCTAAGTACCATTAAGAATGACGATACATTCTTCTTAAAGAGAATGTTAGCTAATTGGGAAAGCAAAGTTAGTGACTCTGATTTTGATATTGAGCTGAAGAGACTGGATGGAAAGCATGTCTATCTGGTAGATAAGAGATTCTATAAGGATACTAATCTGACTCCTGTTGAGATTGAAACAAGATGGGATGGAAACAAACTGTATAGAGTTAATCATTCAGGTGATAAACTATATAGATTGTCAGACGAATCTGATATGGTATTCTCCGACGCTAATGGAAATGAGATAATTGTGACAAACAATACTCAGTTCTATATTGATTCGTTCAATTATCATACTATTAGAGTATCTGACAGTGCTGCTAAAAGTGAGAAAGTCAGAGAGATAATTCAGCCTATACTTAGCTCTAATGCAAAGGTTGCTAAGAGATTCTCTAAGTATTTAGGAAAGAATGACCCTACTGATATTATTACTTATACCAATAAGCTGTATGAGGAAAGTATCGAGAAGTTAAGACTAAATCCTAGAGCTAAGATTGATGACCCAAATATAGATGCAATCAGAGATTCTGCTTCTGAAATCTATACATCATTTATTAAGTCTCTAGATGTTTTAGCAGCTCGTATTCCTGCTCAATCCATGCAGTCCTTTATGCCAATGAGAGTTGTTGGTTTTGACGAAACTGATGCAAACTCAGCTTATGTTAATTACTTCCAATTCTGGTTACAAGGTTCTGACTTGGATATTGATAAAGTATCGTTGTTAGGTTATTCATTTGACAAAACTGGTAAGTATGTCGGATGGAGTCCCTATTTCAACTTACATTCTTTTGATACATTGAAGGAATCTGAGAACTTGCCATTCCCAACTAATAAAGAATTAGAGTTAGTTGAAACTGACGATAAGTCATTGACTAACTGGGGTAGTAGTTTTGTAGGGTCTCAGAAATTATTTAACTTTAACGGTTCAGAAGTGATATTCCTACCTGATTATGATTTGGATAATTCGCTTGGTTCTCTCCAAGCCCTATCAAGTTTCCTTAGAATGGTTAAAGCCAATGATGGTAAATTATATATTCCCAAAGGCTCTAAGCTACCATTCAACAAGATTAAGGAGATTGTTGATAGACATAACTTATATGTAAGAAATTCTCACGACCCAGAGAATATGATAAAGAACTTTATCTCTTCTTATATGTTTAAGATTAGTAATAACCCCATTAACTTAATGCAGTCAATGTCATCTATTGATGATTCTGTAGCTGAGTTGAAGGATATTGCTAACCACTCAACAGAGGGTATGAGAAACTTACAGTTTACTCCAGGTAATGTGGTAAACAAATATGAGTCTATGTATGACTTCCAGTCAGGTAAGAAGAACGTAGGTATAGTTGCATCTGCTATTAAAGTATATGATGGACTAACTCAGTATTATAATACAGTATTAAGGAGTAGAGATAACATTAAGCAAACAGAGCTTCTGTTTAACAGAAATATTTGTGGTAAGAAGTTTCAGCTATTAGCTAATGCTTATACTGATACTCCAGAATCTATAGCTAATCCAGAGGTTCTAAATGCTTTGGGTAATGTAGATAACGATACTGATGCTAAGTTGGTATTCTCAGCTTTAATGACAGCAGCAACTGATAATGCCAAAGACCCGATATTAGCTAAGATTAATGCTGGTCCTAACATGATGGGATTATATACCTACGGTACTGCTATCGGTATTCCTCTAAGAGATTTAGCTGGAGCTATGATGTCTCCTACTGCTCGTATCCTATCTAGATTGATGGATTCTAATGTATTTAATGGTAAGGCAGGTATGTCAATTACTTCTGCTATTAAGTATATCGAAGAAGGTCCATCTATAGCTGGATTAGATACTGAGTTTGTTACAGCTCTTAAAGAGGAATTTGGGGTTGGTGCTGATGCTTCCGAATTTGTTATAGGCAAGATATTGTTATATAGATTGTCTGATATAGCAAAGGGACATGATTTAATCAATAACCTAAGGAAGAAAGTAAGAAACATTGACCCAAGAGTTAATAAAACTCCACTGTATAAGTTCCTTGAGGAGCTTTCTGATTACATAAGATTTGTATCTGTAGTACATAATGATGTAATTACTAACTCTGACGGAGTGCAGTATAGGGCTATTGACTCAATTAAACAATTAGTACAAGGCGCATCTGAGATGGGTAGATTGAGAGGTATCTATGCCCTTAATCAAGGTCTCCCAAATAAGGTTGAGGATAAGTTCAAGTTTATTGATAAATTTGAGAGTATCTTCGAGGATAGAATCAGAGAGATAACATCAGAAGAGATGGAAACAACTGTTACTATGGATGGTATGGTTATGAAGTTATCTGATGTAGTAAATAAGTTGAAGAACGTTATTAATAACGAATCGAATCCTTATAGAATATCTTTCAGAAAATTCATGTCTGATGAGGAATACAGAAACACTTTAATCTCCTTATATGGTGGATTGAAACACTCATTTAATGTATTAGATGCTGCCTGGTCTGTACCTCATTATAGAGGTTACTTGGAATCATTCCATATGGATATGGAAGGTAACTATATGATTATGTCCAAGTATAGAATGATGAAGGACTTAGGTCCGAGAATCATCAAGAGCGGTGGTTATTTTAATGCAACGAAGAGAGCCAATGTTTATAAGAGACTACAGTCATTCTGTGATATGACTCTTAGAAACACTTGGATGAAAACTTCTGCTAAAACAATCACAATACCAGCTGGAGTTACCATTATGAATAATATTGGTAATAGGTTTGTTACACAAGGTGATACTCCAATCCTATTAGGAACTAGATGGGGTAATGAATCATTTAAAATGTGGATGGATTCTGTAGTAATACCTGAGCTGAAGATGTCTGAAGCTAATGAGTTCATCCAATCACTGAGTCCAATTAGATTAAGTAGAACATTAACTGGTAATGCCGCTTTCGTGTATTCACTTCCAACTAATATGTTGCCAAGGTCTACATCTGAAAGAGAAATCCTTAATAGGGATAAGAGAGCCTTTAACCAATTACAGAGTGCTCCAACCTATCATGGTTATCCATTAACAGATTTATTCTTCTATTATAATCTAATAAACTTCAATGGAGCTACTACCCAAAACTCATTGAGTACTATCTTTGAGGATATTGTAAGGACTAAGTCCTCTCCTCTGATAGAAGAGTTCCATAAGTTTACTTCTTTATTGGATTCAAATTCTCGTCTTATAGAAGGGGTAGATTATCTATTTGATGGGGCTGCTAAATGGTGTGCCCCAACTGAGGATACCAATTTCTCTAAAGGTTACTATGTCAGAGATTATAATATTGATGACATGAGGTATCACTTGTTCATAAGGAAATCTGCTGTAAATGGGTCAGAAGAAGAGGAGATGTACAATCAAGAAATGGAGAACAGTTTTAGCGATATGCCAGACGAAACCAACGAAGGTGGAGGCAGAAGATTTGGACCAAATCTAGTCGATTATAACATTGCTCCAGAAAGTAATGATTATACTAATCCTTGGGATACTGCTGACATCAACAATGAGTTCAAGTATAGAATTGACTCTAACACAGTAGTAAACCTTAATGCAGACAAGAAACTTGAATCTATTGTCTATAAGGGTAACACCTATAATAGAGATAGATTAGTAGAGTTGGTTAAATCCTTAGGTGGTTCTGAATCTGATTTAGATATACCTTATGTAACAAGAGTGGTTGATGGGATAAGTGTTGTTACAGTTGATGGAACACTCTTCTCCAGCATTGTCACTCAATTATTAGACAATCCTTGTTAAAAAATGGCAGTATGTCTTAATAAAAGTTCAGTAGAGTACCAGACCTTGTTAAAGAGGTCTGGACTCTCTGAATTTAAATTTAATGCTTTTGCATCTATGTTCGTGGGTAAGTATGGAAGATACCCAGAGTTAGATGAAATTCCTGGAGCTGACTCTAGACCTTATCTTAATAAGGCATTGTCAGTTAAAACTATAGATGATACAAACTTTGTAAAGAATGACAAGATATTATCTCAAACTGGCTCTTCTGATGTTAAGGAAGCCAATGTAAAAATAAACAACTCTTATAGAGACTTGGAGGTTAAACTAACGCCTTCAAATGACACCGTATCAACGATACAAATTAGGAAAAGACCAAATAGGTGGGACAATATATATAAAGGAGGAGTTCTTATTGACGATGGAGTTACTCCTACCAGAAACCTCTGTGTGTTTAATAATATACTAGAAAAACTAGCTAACCTTTATGGTATAAACTTTATAGGGATAACAAATGCAGAACTAGCCTCTGATGAATGGAAAGGCTTAGTAGACGATGCTAAAACAACTAATGCTTTTATCTATAATGGAGACATCTATATTAACTTAGACAACTCCAGTATAGAAGCTCCGTTGCATGAGATGCTTCATCTATTTTTAGGTTCTGTAAGATATAGTGACCCACAACTATATTTCTCTTTGGCTGAACTAATGAATAAACTACCCAATAGGGATGTTCTAGCCAGCTATTATAGAAATAGGACTAACTCAGATATTAACGAAGAATTACTAGTATCTGAGTTCTCAAAATATCTAACAGGTCAGAAGAGTGCCGTAGAAAACCTTCCTGAGCCTGTTCTACAGAAGGTACTTTATAATATGAACAGAGTATTAGATAGTGTTTTATTTGGACAACAAAGTGTAACCACTTTTAGTACTATGGAATTGTTTGATAAATCCCTTCTAAAACTTTCAGAATATTTAGGTTCAACCCTAACCAATAACCAGTATTCAGGTACTCTAAATGTTAAATCAGCTGAAGTTCACAGAATACTGGCTAATGTTAAGTCAGATTTGATGAAGAGTAATGATTTAAAAGAGTTCTGTGGATAATGGGATGTATATACGATTATAAAGGACGTGTATTCCAAACGGAGTTAGAATTGGATGATTTCCTTCTAGAGAGAAGGCATCTTGTGTCTAAGTATGGTGATATTGTATTTAGTAAGACTAATCGAGCCATACAAACCTATGACGCAATAATGAAGTTTAACCTAGATACAGAAGCCCTAAAAGCCAGTAAAACAATATCTGAGAAAGAGGATGGAAAGAATGATATAGAGAACGTCGATGTCTCAGGTAAAGGTTATATTGGTGTAAACAAATTCTTGCAGGGATTAAGGAACATAAATGGTGATTTGCTATTCCCTGAATTTATATCAGAGAACTATTGGAAAACTGTAAAGCCAAGGTGGGCTGGAGGTAAGTTTGATGCTGAGGAAGCTGAAGCAATATTCGGTGAAGGCATGGAAACTAAACCTATAGTTAGTGATGAAGAATTTGAAATGGCTAAAGATATTATAGAAAAGAAGTGGAAGACTCAAGGTAAGATAGGTACTGAGCTGCACAAGGTTATGCAAAAGTACTTTAGTGAGTCAAAGAGTGGAAGAAACATTAGAGAGTCTGATGATAACTTTCTAATTAATACCTACTTCCCATCAGTTATTGATACTAACCTAGTACCACCTAACGTAATAGCTCAAACAGTAAAATACTGTAGGGATTTAGAGAAATCTCTAAAGAGAGAGCTTGGAGAGGATTTAATATTTCTTCCTGAATTGGCAGTGTCTGGTATGACACAACAACTTGATGAGGAAGGAAATGCCAAAACCATGATAGGTGTTATAGACTTACTTGTAATTGATAAGAATGGAAATGTTCATATTATAGATTACAAGACTTCTCCTAGACCTTATTATGGAACCTCATCTGAGCCTGGTTATGATTCAGCGAAAATTTTAACCTTTAAATATCAGCTAGCAGTTTATGAAAGATTGCTAAAGAAGTATGGAATCAATACTAGTGCATCTAAACTATTTATAGCACCTATCAGGCTAGTAGATTTTAAAAAAGAAGGTGATGATTGGGTATATAGTGGTATTCAGGAATATTCGGGTCATGTTGAAGACTTAACCCAAGATATTAAGACTAATATTAACATCCAAGAGAATGTAGATGAGTTTCTTCCTGCACCTTTTGTTACTAAAGCCGATACTGAGAATCTATTACAGACAGTTACTAGTACAATGGCTAAATGGTTTCCTAAATATAACAACTCACCAGAGGAAATTACGGATGATATGGTATCTGACCTTCTAAAGGAAGCTGGTGCAGACAAGCCAAATGAGGAAACTGGGAAGTGGGCATATTCTCCTAAATATGGAAGATGGAAAATATCTACAGACTCTTATGAGGAATTATTTACTAAGGTTAAAAGAAAATTAGTAAGTATTGCTAGCAACAAAATAAATATTACTCAAACCATAAAGAATGGATTGAAAGAAGCTATAGAGGATGAGAATCCTTACTATGAGTTTACTAAAGAGTCTATGCCAGAAGACCCGAAGGGGGTTACTGGATGGTTTAGGAGTAGAATGGCTAGATATTGTAATAGAAACTGGGAAGTAGTGGAATGTGAGCCAGCTGAATATCTCGGATGTATTCTAGTTAGAAATAAGGAATCTAATCAAATAGATGTTATAAAAATTACTACGTCTATACCTGATAGAAGACTTGAATTAGTAAAAGGTAGGCATAAGCTAACTTCAGTATTTGAGGATGATAGAACAGCTATGAAGAAACCAAATGGTCTTATGGCTGAAAATCTTACTGGCAATGTTGAGTTAATGGAAGCAATGTTAGTACTAAATAATATCTCCCAACTATTCGAAGAAAATGCTATAGTCGGAGAAGTAGCAGTTTACAATCCTCTATTTGGAGGTAGGGGTCTTTCTATGCCAAATGAGCAGCTTCTATATTGCTTTAATGAATTAGATAATTTTCAATCAGTTGGGGAGAATAAATTCAAATCTGGCAAAATAAAGCTGGGTAAGCACTATGATATATTCTATAAGAAATTTAAGGAAATAATTAGTAGAATGCCCAGTGATAAGAACATAAAAGGAAAGTTCAATAGATTTGTTGAATCTATTAGTGCTCTAGATGCTCTATATAATAAGCCAATAGAACTAAGAGCAGAGTTGTTAAAACTGAGGGACGATTTCAGAGAGGCATTCCCTAGTGTTGATAATCTATCTAAGTACAATTCTATAGACGCCCCAGAGATAGAGTTATTCAGAATGTTAGAGTATGCTATAGGAGAATTGGATGGTATAGACTTTACACAGATAGTAAAAGATGGTAGTAATTCAATAGCCAATATACTTAGTAACCTTAGACTAGATAACCCAGGTAACCTTAATAATTCTATGCTGAATAGGCTAACCTCTCTGGTAACTACCGCATATCAAAACGTAAGGGATACAAACATCAGGTATCTAGGAGACATAAGGACACTAGTAAACACCCTAAAATCAGCGAAAGGCTTCTCTTATATAAAGGAGCGTACCCTAGGAAATCAAACAAATCTGTATAGGGATATGTTAATCTTTTCTGATGAAGGTGATATTCTCCTTAAGAATCCAGATGACCCAACAGCTGGTTTATCTAATGCTCAGAGGGATTTCTTGAGATTCTTCCTAAACACTGTTAATCATAACAGATATAAGGGAGTAACTGAGGAAGAATTAGAAGAGTGGAGAGTATCTGGTGATGACAGGTATTATAGATTACCATTAACATCTGGTAACTTCTCATCTATAGCATCACATAAGGGTCTACTAGCCGCTGTGAAGGATAAATTCCAAGACTTAAATCCTAAGAGAATAAAATCTAGGATAATGGCTAAGGTAGAAGGATTCTTAGACCCAGAGGACGAGAAATATAAGTCAGCATCGGCGGGAGAGTTATGGGAAATGACTAATACATTCGATGCAGGAGAAAGGGAGGATATAAGAAGGAAAATAATAGAAGATAAGGGAACTGAGTTCTTCGAATATAATCTAGAAACTCTACTGTTGAAGCATATAACTGCCTATTCAATGAAGGAGAATCTAGACTCTGTATTCCCTACGCTTCAAGCCATTGCCGTTCATATTAGTAATTCAGGAATGACTCAAAATACTGAATATACTGAAGAAATGGAATATCTACTTGACTATATAAAGAATAAAATATTCAATATTTCTCTAGTAGATGACAACTATAAGGAAGTTCATGCTATAGCTCAGAACCTAATGAGTGCAGCCTCTAAACTTGCTTTGGCATTTAACCCACACCAGTATTATCAGATGATTGATGGATTGTGGAAGGACATATCACTAGTAATAAGAAAGCCAGACGGCTCCACATCATTCACTAAGGAAAACATGAAGAACTCCTTTAAGTTTGTTGCCAAAGATATGCTTCATTTTGGTAATAAATCTACCCTATGTGAATGGATAAACATGTTGTATGGTATAAATGATATGGATATGAATACCTACGCAGACAAGATAAAATCCGACCAAGTAGGTATATGGAATTTCTGGTCATTGGCATTTAGATGTGCGTCTAGACCTGACTTTTATAACAGAATGGCTATCTTTGGAGCACAGATGAGAGGTGATGGATGTTGGGACGCACATTCTGTTGTAAATGGTAAGTTAGTATATGACTGGAAAAAGGATAAGAGATTTGAAGCCTATGCTAATGGAAGAACAACTGACCCAAAGTATAAAGAGCAAGAATCTCTATATTATGCTATGGCTCAGCAAATGGTTAAAGAGCATACTAGAAATGTAGATGGTTCAGTATTTAAAATAGGAGATGCTTTACCAAAAGCATATACAGTTCAACAGGCTGAGGGTCACAAAGCATTAGCTGACTCTATTTATGGATACTATGCACATGAAAAGAAGGCTTTAATCCAAAGTAGTTTCTTGGGAAGCCTATTGATGCAGATGAACACATTCTGGTCATCAAAGAAGAATCAATTCCTGGCTCCTGAAGGTATAAAGCTACAAGGAAGATATGTGCAACTGGAAAGAGATGGTAAGAAGTGGTATCACAAACTTGATGAAAACGGAAACATAACTCAAGAACCTACAGATGAAGATACAGGATTCCCATTCTATGTATGGGAGGGAAGATGGGAGGAAGGAATCTTCTTTACATGTGGTCATGTAATAAAAGGACTATATCAAAAAGGTATAAAAGAAGGTAATATAAGAGAAGGTATTAACTTTGTGGTTAATGATATATGGAACAATGATGACCCACAACTTAGAAGACTTTATAGGTCTAACTTGGGACAGCTTCTATATGACCTTCTAATGTTACTATTCGTTGGAGGTTTAGGAGTAGGTGCTCTATCACAGTTTGTTAAGGATGATATAAAAGAAAGAGGTAATGATACGGCTACGGATGCTTTAGTGAATACTGGAATGAATATGAGTGTTAGGATGCTAAAGGCATCAACTGATGATTTTAATTTCATAAACTCTATATTCCTAAACAGAGGTATGAACTGGACACCATTCGCTTTACAAACCCTAAATAGAACTGTAAATACTTTTTCTAATGTTGTATCTGGAGATAAATCGTTATATGATGGTCTGATAAATTCTGTTGCGGCTACTAGGTCTACTAAGCCATTCTGGGATTATATTGACCCGACTAAGGAGGAATAATGTTAATAGGTTTAAGTGCAAAGAAACAATGTGGTAAGAATACTGTATGCACTATAATCAAGGCTATTGACTTGTATTATAACTATGACTCTATTCATACCAAAGGGACTCTAAAAGAGTTTGTGTTAGAATGTTTAAATGATGATAGATTGGGGAAGATAGCTGCCTTTAGAAACATCGAATCTTTATGGCAGGAAAGGTCATTTGCTTGTAATCTCAGAAGGAGTTTATATGCTATCACTGGCGATAACAGAATATTTGCCCAGGATGAAAAAACCAAAGAAGAGGAAACTACAATAAAAAAGCCTGAAGGTGGTTATTACACAATCAGGCAGCTTCTTCAAAAATTTGGCACAGAAGTGGGCAGAAATATATCTCCCGACATTTGGGTTGATAGCTTATTAGGAGAGTATAATAAGGCTAAATCAGGTGATTTGGAGGAGGATTGGATAATCACCGATGTACGGTTCCAGAATGAGGCAAATGCCGTCAGAGAGGCTGGAGGAGTACTATTAAGGCTCAATAGAAATACTGGCTTTAAGGACACCCATCAGTCTGAGATTGATTTAGATAACTACGATAAGTTCGATTATATCATTGATAATAATGGAACTTTGGAAGAGTTGATTGATAAAGTATTAATATTCATGTCTAAGTTTGACTTGATATAATAAAATAGGGCACGTTGGTGAGTTTAATCACTAGCGTGCCCTTATTTTTTTATTCTTTCTTTTCTACGTATTCTGGCTTTCTATTATCCTGAGCTTTAATATACTCGAACATTTTCTTACCAAGTCTCTTATAGTCCACCTCAGATTTGGTAGATTTAGCCTTTTTAGCCATCCTAATAAGAGTCCTTGTATTCTTTCTACTAAAGATTCTCTCACCTCCCTGCAACTCCATTTGTGTGGAACCATCAGGAGCTATAACCTTCATAGTAGGGAGTTTTTCATCCTCTTCTATATCAAGTTCATCACCTTCTTTTATTCCAGAGTTTTGATTTACTTCTAACACAAATCTTACTCCATCTTCTTCGGCAATAGTCTCACTTTCAGGCTCTCCTTGATATATAGAAATAACCTCCATATCATCATCTATAAATATAATGTCTAATGGTATTTTAGTATCCTTCATCCAGAAACCTACAGTTTGTGGCTCCTCAAAGAAGAACAGCATACCCTCATCATCCTTCAATTCTGTAACTCCTTGTAAACCTTTGATTCTCTCCTCTTCAGTTCTAGCACAAGTTACATTATATTCTCTGTCTCCGATTTCAATCTTCATTACTCTACCTTATTTATTAATCCTGTGTTATCAACTGTATTTTCAAGAATCTCATGTACAAGTAATTTACCAGCTTCTATAGCGGCTTCATCAGAACCATCCTCCATTAGCTTTTCAAGTTGCTTAGTTACGTCTAGGTTAAATATGATTTCCTCTCTTTCTACCTCGGCATGTTGTGTGATACCATCTCCCTCAGTAATAACTGGAATACCCTTAGTAGTAACTTCTTCGAACTTCTCATCAACATCCTCTAAATGGTGTCTGTTCTTATGTAGTGCTCCATCTGGTATTACATTAACTGTCCCACCATTCTTAAATCCAGCAACTTCTTCTGCTCTAACCTCTTCTTGGATTTTCTGTACCTTGCTCTTTTTGCCTTTAGATAATTTTACCACTCTCTTCGCAAAATCTCTATCCATTTTCAGCCCAGATTTACCAACTCTAACACCACCTTGCTGATAACCTCCATTTAGTTGTAGCTGAGTTCCAAGTCCTATCAGAGGATTATTAGAAGCATCCATTGCTAATTGGTTCTCATCCATTATATCATTTACTTTTAAATCAGCTAGCCTAGCTGCTGCTATTCTCCTATTAGCCTTACCTCTTCCGAACAATAGTTTAGCACCAGCATTCTGGGCAGCCTTATTAGCTTTATCTAAAGTTCCACCATATGAAGCCCCACTTTGCTTTAGTATGTCAGATACTTTATAATCTATAGTCTTCTTTGTGAACCACCCTGCTCCAGGTAAAGCTAATGAAGCTATAGAGTTTAAAGTATCAATTCCTCCTCCAAGTCCCTGCGAAGCATCAGTAAATCCCCCTGTCTTATCTATAATTGTATTCACAGCACCAGCTAGCATACCCCAAGGACCAGCTGCCCCACTTAGTAGAGCTTTATTAGCTGTACTCCTTATTCCAGCTGTAGTGGCATCGTTCTCATTGTGTACTTCATCTAGTGTTGGTATCGCATCATACGTTGATGATATTAGACCTCCAGCTATGTTTAACCCCTTCTGTGCTCCAGTACTAGCTGTACCTGAACTCATATCTGAAATAGCCTTTATATCTGAAATAGCTTTATTAGTAGACCTGTCATTTCTCAACTTCATGCTGAATAAATCCCCAGTATCAGCGTACATATTGATTAAATTATCAGTTCGCCTATTCAGATTAGAAGAGAAGTTTTTAAGTTGTTCAGAATAGTCTGGGATTCCCATAATACCCATGTAAGTATTAGAGGCATTATTCTGAGGGGTAATGTAGGGACTCCATGTAGAAGTCCCTCCCCATTGGTATCTTTTAATACGTTTACGCATAACTTATAGTATATAATGTTTTTAATGCAGTAATAATAGCTAACTCGTCACCAGTATATCTAACTCTTATCTTAACATACTTGTCTCTTATTCTAGTCTCCTTTCTATCAGTACCCCACTTATTAACATCAAGTGATAAGAAGTTAGCACTATACCCTAAATCTCTTAATTCTTTTGGAATATCGGAATCAGAATTAATAGTTAGAGAACTCATACTCTCTGGTAACGGGTTGTTTACTAGATTTAGTGGAGGATAAAAATTACCATTTGAATCCTTAACAGTCCAAGCAGTTTCATTCTTAGCCCAATATGTTATAGAAGGAATTTGTACATCCCACTTATCTTCTTGGTAGTTCATATTACCATTTATTCTACCATATTCCATTATCTCATACCATTTACCATTCTGTACAAGTATATTAGTATAGCCAGCAGCTACTAAGGTATTATATCTATCTTGAGTTATTTGTTGTAGATACCTTCCCTCAAATGGGCAACCCTTAATGTGGGTAGCTATCCTAAACTCATTAAGCTGATTGTCATGTACAATCTCAGAACCAGAAATATATTGATAATCTTTTCCAGCTGCCGTCATTGATTGGTAGTGGTCATATATAGTATCTAAGCTATCTACTCTTGAGTAGAACAATGGGAACATTATTGACATGTCCTTGTACTTAGATGTACTATAAAGCATATCTCTCTGCTCTGGTTTAACATCAAGGTAATCATGGTTGTAAACTATATCTGCTCCGTTATATTGATATAGATGCTTAGTAGCTTCCTGTCTAAAGTAGGCGTTCTTTTTATCATTTGCAAAGTTATAAACTTCACCGACAACTTCAAAATGGAATGATTCGGGTTGAGCTTTATTACTTATGATTTGCAAGTTATTAAAGATTTTATGTACTGAAGGATTGTCTACTACTATAAATTCAAACTCAAATGGATGTTGCTTTCCATACCAATAACAAGCACTAATAGGCTTTCTGGTTTCCATTAGACCAGCCTGACCATGTTTCCAGAAAGAAGTAGTTAGTAGGTCATACCTCATCTTAGTAACTACAGTTACATTAGAATATAAGGTTTTCACTACATTTCTAACTTCACCTTCGACTAAGTCAGTTCCTTGATTATATACTACAGCTTTAATTGGGATAGTCCACTTACTATCACCTACTGATGCTTCAGCTACAGACACCTCATCACCATTGGTAATAAAGAACTTGTTTCTAACTCTATCATCGGCAATACTGTATTCTATACTAGAACCGTTTAAGTCTAAGTTTAACTGAAGTTTTCCTAGTTTGGCTTTTCCATCAACTACGGATAGTACATTCTCAACTATTGCTCCTCCTTGCATACCTATAAGAGGATAATTAGAGGTTAATTTAGTAATAGTCTTGGATGTGTCTCTATCAAAGCTAAAGAATATATTATCAATATTTTCAGAATATGATGGAACCCATGAATAGAATGTAATAAACTTCTGCATAACTTCGTTATAGCACAAGTTCCATACATTTTCTTCGAGAGTATTTATATCATCATAGAATGTAAACATCACATCTTGCTTAAATCTATTATAGTGTGTTTTTACATTTCTAATACCGACAATTGGAGTCTTCTCTTTCTCTGTGAGTGAGATATTATCATTTAGGAACTTCTGAACCTTAAAGTCTGATATGACTTCGAAGGTTTGTCCATTAGTTCTCCAAATCTTCTTTCCAACCGTATCCACTCCATAGACGTAATATGGGGTTTTTACGACACTCTCTGCCCACTGAGTACCGAATGTATCTGACAACATTTTCGGATTCTCTGGCAGCACGTTAGAGGTGTTTATGAAGACATTTCCACCTGCTCCTTCCCCAGCAATGGCTCTTTCGTTTACTGGTATCAAAGCAACTCCATGTTCAAAAACACAGATAATGCTACCAAACCATTCAACTAGCCTAACAATACTACCATAGGTTAGTGGATAATCCCTATAGTGAGATAGTTTAAATACTCTATACCCATTCTTAAATGAGTCATTTACATTAATATCAGAATACATAATTCTAATATGGAACTTATTCTTGATAGCTGGGACATTAGGAAGTTCAAAGTAATATTTATCAGATGTAGTACTATTTATACCACCATTTATGACGAATGACTCTGGTATCTTAGATTCCCCAGTTACTGACATAGCCTGTAGTGGGAAGAATCCTCTAGGTTTACCAGCCATACCCATCTCAGAAGTATATGAGACGTCAGTACATCTCATTGATAAATTAACATTACTACAAACCTTAACTGTAACCCAGTGACCCATCTTAATAGCATTAACATCACCTCTGTTGATTTTACCATTCTTCTCACTATCTCCAATAGTATAGTTGTCCTTCCATGACATTTGGTCTACAATATCATCGTTTATAGGAGCTGATGAATCTTGGAAGTTTCTACACATTCTGTGAGTATAGTTACCTATATAACAGTCACCTCTAAATATATTCTTTATAACTAGATTATTGTCATCCTCGTCTTCTATATCATCCCATAACATCCTATTACATATAGCATAGAAAGACGAAGAATCTTCATATCTAATCCCAAAGTAGGTATCTAGTAAGTTCTCCTCGTAGTTAGGAATCTTAATATCAATAAGACTCATCTTACTGGTATTATATCCCTCTAATCCTATATATGGACCCCAACTACCTCTAAGTAGATTACGAGCATTAGATGATTTATTCGTAAAGTTATAATAAGAAACCCTCCATGCTTCCTCAGCTTCTCCAGCTCTTGCAGAGAATAGTTGTTTCTTACCTTTAAGTACCTTTACATTATCACCCACAGCCATAATGTTATATGTTTCTTCTTGAGTAGAATCATTTAACACATAGGATAGATTGTAAAAATGAGTACCACTTCTGTCAAAGTACTTCTTAGAAAACTGAGACTTAGACATCTTGACATTAAATTGAGTACCAGTAAATAACTGATTGAAGTAAGACTGTCTTAGTTCAAACTCTGGGCATAAAGCTGCATACCCCTCTAATACACTATCCTTACTTATATCCTCACATCTTCTGTCAAAGTCATGTGTAAGAACTCCATCTTTGTCTAGGAATCTTTCTACTCTATACTTATCATCACCTGACGGAAGTACTGGTAAGTAACTTGTATTCTCAAGACCAATAGTAACAGCCTGACATAGAGTTGTTGGTATTCTTTTCTGTCTAACAAAGAAGAATCCTCTTGTATATCTCTTTAGCTCTCTAATGGCATCTTTGCTAATTTTTATATCAAATCCAATAGGTACTATTCCACTGTCAGCAAACTGATTTCCATTATACTTGATTTTAACCACACCTTTAGAGTTCTCATTCTGACTATCTAGTTTATATGTTTCCTTGTTAATAGGAATATATTCTCTATTAGCCTGAATGACAGCTATATTGTTTGTACTAGTTGGGTCAAAACCCTCCTTAAATAATGAATACTTAGTCCAGTCTATTCTTTCACTATCTCCTGGAACTGCCAGCCTAGTAATACCTCTAATGTTAAATACTGGAGATAGAGTAAAATCATTAAGAATATATACTACACCTAGCCTATATATTTCATCATTCCAATAACCTAACTTATTGTAGATATTCATTACATTATAGTATTCATATTGACCAGACTCATCCTTATAGTCTTTATCAACTCTACCAATGTTATTTTCTACATTAAGTTCGGGTAAGAAGTATAGTGACAAATCAGTTAATTCCTTATATTCTATGTCTGGATTAGCGACATTACCCAAGAATAGCATATTCTGACATGTAGTTTGTGCAGCAGCGCTACTAACTACATTATATGCTACGTTAATATCATTAATACTGACTGATTGTGTTGTTTCAAATCCAGTAATACTTATCTTTGCAGTATTGTTATATACAGCAAACTGTTTCATTATCTTAAATGATGTAGTAAGCTCATTTCCATCTACATCTGATGTACTTCTCGTATAATATACTACTACATTATTATAAGATGAATCTATATTAGTTAATAGGAAAGATGCAGATTTATAACTATTTTCATCCCTTATTCCACCTTGTATAGATGATGGGTCATTCAAATTACCAATATGGCAAGTTACTATGCCTGATTCGGCTATAAAATCTGTCTCATTCCCATCTGAATCAGATAACTTAAAGTAGAACACATAATTACCAACCTTTAGATTTCCACTAGTATTTAAACCCATGAATGTAAGGTGGGCTATATTATTTGTCTTTTTGTATAGTGATATATCTGATTCAAAGGAATCTATATCATATATATTGGTATCATTATCTCCTTCTCTATCTACAATTTGATATGTATTCATACCAGTAGATGAGAATCTTGTATTGATTAGCTTAGGATAGGTACTACCATCATTAAGGATAAGGTTTACTGAACCATCATAAGATTGTTGAGGAACAATATCAATAGGATGGTTCAGGTCAAAATCGAGTAATTCTGTATCCAGGTTGATTAAACTACCTTTAGGATACACAATTACTCCATTTTCCTTTATATCTTCATTAGTCCTAAGTACTCTTAACGGATTATACTCATAGACTAACGCTCCTTTTTGCTGAAGTTGATTCAATCCTAAGTCTAAGTTTAGTGACTTACCACTTAGTGATTTGAAGTTCATATATTAGTAACTATATATAGATTTACTTCCAAAACTAATCTTATATGCCATATCTGGAGCATGACTATTCTTTCTCTTCTTCCATCTACCTATTGCAGTAGTAGTTTCAGTAATATATATACCATTGAAGAATCCAGCTGGAATCTCTCCAGTCATATTATTCAAGGCATATCCATTAACAAACCTGCTGTTCAGACTGTATCCTAATTGTACGTTAGCTCCAGTCCAGTCCACTAAGGCTGTGTCAGAAGACTTAGTTTTATAAGTGCCGTCACTGTTGGTAGCAAGGGTTAGACTTCCATCTGAATTTGTTCCAGACCTAACTCCAATATATATCTTGCTTCTCTGCGAATCAGTTAGTGCAGCAGTAGTAGGCATAGAATAGTATGAGTATGCACTAGTATAGCAATTTAATATTGTAGAATCATTATCAAACTTAATATTATCCCCATATTGGATAGTTGCTCTGAGAGTACTTGGCATATGTATTTGGAAGATAGGTAAATAATTCTTTATTTCAGGTATAGCAGCCATCCACCTATTCATGTGGGTTTCTATAGATTCATTACTTCCATCAAGGTAGAAATCCACACTAACATCCTGTCCAGCTTTATTTACAGAAACATTAACATCACAGAATGTATCGAATGCAGTATGATAAACAAACTCAGAACTATTAGGTCCGACAAAGTTTACGGTTCTAGAACTTCTTTTAGCCACTAACATTTGGCTTAAGAAACACTTTAACATCATTTCTAATCTAATAATACCCTTAGTGGATGTATTATTAGAAGATGTCTTTTGTGAACCTAGATTAATTACATAAGGTATCCCATCCCTGTTCTTCCAAGTAGCTAGAAGAAAGTTATCCTCGTTATCAACTTCACTATCATGCCTATACCAAGCACCACCGCCATGTGATAATCCTCTATCTTTATTATACCCATAGTATAATGAAGCGTGGTCACAGTCACATCCTCCGAATATACCTATAATGCCCTCTCCCATGCTCGTTAGGCAGGCTCTTAGTCCATCATCATCACAGCCTGCTCCTCCATCCTGCCCCTTATAGCTTCCTTCGGTGTGTGCATTACTTCTTAGTATTCTTGAGTTATAGTAACAAGTGTCTTCGTCACCAGTTACACAATATAAAGTGTCTCCAACTTCATTAAATGAGAACAGTTGCCTCTTTTCAGAATCTGCCATATCAGATTGATAAACTGGCATTAACTTCTCTATGTCACTAGTAACTGATTTAATTGGACCATTAGCAGCGATTATGTTTCTAGTCGTAGTTATTTGTCCTGTAAATTCCTTCTTAGCTGAATTATAGGTGAATGCCTTAGTACTAGATTCAATCTCACTGATTTCTGAGGTTAAAGTAGAACTACTACTAAATGCTATAGCTGAATTATCTGGAGTTCCAAATGTGGCTGTAGGAGAACTTCCAAAAAAGTTATCAATAACTTTAGGGTCTGGAGTACCAGCATATGCCTTACCATCATAATCATAATTAGCAGCTGGACGTATAGTGACATCGTAAGTACCTTTCTTCTTGGTATTATATCTGTAATTTACCTCAGTGTTTAATGATGGAACTTCCTTTATATAGTCAGCAGGACTAACTACAGATTTAGATACCCAAGATGAAGAATCATTAACCTTTATAGAAATATTAATAGGCCCATTTTTTACAGAAGTATTAATCTCATTCTTTATTCCAAGGTTAATTCTCTTTCTACTACTTCCATTAGGTAGAACTACCTTACCATTAATATCCTCACCAGTATTAAAGTCCTGTACTTCTTCGTAAAAATCATTGAAATAGCCTCCAGTATATACCAGCTTATATCCTATTATCTTCTTTACTCCAGCTACATATCTATCAATTCTAACTATATAAATCCAATTCTTTCTAATTGTGCTATCGTCAAATGGGATAATTTCCTCAAATGAACCATTATAATATTCCTTAGATATGGAGTACTTATAAGCGCCATTAGAATCAGCAGCCTTGTTAGCGTTAGCTGAATCCGTCAAACTTATAAAGGTGAACTCTATTCTTTCAATATCGGAATCTTCATTTAGGTTATAGTAATCGTAACCCCACCCAATCTTCAGATATGTCTCTGTAACAAAGAATCTCCATTCACTCATAGATTCCGAGTTAGTTCGGATAGCATCAAAGTCTATAGTTCCACTCTTAGCCATTCTTTCAAGTACCCCATAAGGACAGGCAGGCATGATTTTATAGGTTTGCTTACCAGTCTTTCCACTTTTAACGATAGTTGATTGTACTGTAGATGTACTCTCTTCTAGCAAACCTATCTCATTAGGATTCTTCTTAGTAGTTCCTTCATATACACCTGTAGTCTCTCCAGAAAACTCAACACTTATCACATTACTATCATTACAAGAATACTTTCTTATAAGGTTGAATGTATCAAATGTCTTCAATTCTATTACTAGAATTAATGCTCCAGATGATTTTGCACTAAATACTTGTACTAATTCTTTGGACTTAATTACATCAAGCATTGGTGTATTACTATTCTCATAAATCCAAAGTCCATTTGAGTATAGTTTTAGATTCTTTTCATCAATATAATCTATACTTCCACTACTGTTAATAACTCCAAGTCTTAGTTTAATTACACCCTTATCTATAGCCTCTCTAATAGCTGCATCTATAGAGCTTGTCACTATAACAAACCTATCGCCTGGGTGAAATATCTTGACTTCGTCAGAGTTTTTAACTTGGAATAGTTTTTGCTTATAATACTCTAATTCTATATAAGGGATAGACCCCTTCATGGTTATGAACTTAGAGAACTCAAACTCTATCGGGGTTACATTTAAGTCTTCTCCCTCATATAATTGCTGAGGAGAAGGAAACGAACCTATTTGGCTTTTTCCAGTAATAGGGTTATGGGCAGCCACATAGATAATTCCACCATGTTCTTTCATACCTACAGGGACATAACCCTTATCTAGATATGCTGTATGAACCTCTCCATTACCCATATCGTTCTGTAACACGAACTCATTACCATTATATGTGATTATAGTACCATTTAAGCAATTCGTCAATACATTACTGGGAGTAGTTAATGGATGTAAGTCCATTATTAAACCCTCACCAAAGGTATTAATCGCTTCTTTTCTCATATTTTATAAGTTCATAGTTATTACTAGTTATAAGTATATCTTGAAATGTACTTGGCTTATCTCTAGTCAAAGCAATTTCTAAATCACTACATTTAAGAGTTTCTTTGAAGAATGTATATCCAATATCAGCCACATATCTAAATCGGACTATACATTTAGACCAACTATAGAATACTTTAGCTTCATCAAATACTTTAAAGGAAACCTTATTATGAAAAACAAATGTCTTCTTCTTTCTTCCTCTCTTACTCAGGGACTCTAATAAGGAGTTATACTCCTCATCAGTTAGTCCTGTATAGTAATACCCGTCCCACTCTTTAACCTTCTTAGAATACAATACTCTTAGTTTTCTTCTAAGCATTCTCTTATAATAGTTAAAATGCTTTAAAGGATCTCTAGTTAGCTCTCCACAATAGAACCAATATCTATATTTAGTACTACTAATTAGAGTATCACAACCTCTAAGGTTATAATAGTATAACATTCTCCATCCATATTCTACGGCTCTTTTTATATCCTCTGGGGGAACTGTGGGAAATTGCTCCTGTAACTTCGGCAGATATGTAGAAACATCAGTTAGCATTAGAAGTATTGTTTTCCCTGATTAGTATGGTCTGTTATCCTATCTCTGTGTTCTGGGTCTAAATATATTAGTTTTTCTCTCATTACTCCTTTGGATTGAAAATTAAATACTATTTGGTAAGCACTAAAGTTAGATGTTAGGAAATCAACTTTAGACCACTTACCATTTCTTCTTGCCCTGGAAAATTCTTCTCTTCCAAATCTCTTCATCTTTAACTCAGCCTTCTTAGACCTGGTTGGCAATAAGAATGTAGCATTGTTTTCAATAATATCCTCAAGAACCATATTCAAGGCACTCTTAAATATCTTCTTAGCAACTATTTCCTTGTGCCTATTACCTATCAAATCCTCACATGCCTTCGCTGTCATAGTCATTTTGGTAGTAGGGAATGACAAGAACAGCTCATCTATATTCATGGCATATCCTGTAGCGTAATTCATTTTATTTAACGAATTTCCAAGTCTTATTAAATATCTTTCTATTCCAGCTTGTCTTAGCATCCAGAATTTCATTCATTTCATTCTGGTTAATATATTGAGGTACTCTAGCTGCATCACAGAGTCTATACCATCTCTGCTCTAAAAGTTGTGCTTCTTGGAGCATGTTCTGGCTATGAGTCTGCCATCCTTCCTTAAACCTCTTGGTATATGCACAATAACAAGCTATAGCATCTTTTTCTTTTTCATTTATATAAGGTAAGCCGTCATCGTCCAGTAGAATACCTTTATACAAGATATTCACTGAACCGTAATCCTTATCAAAGTACAGAGTATCATTTACTTGCTCATACTTTGCTAACTTACCACTTATATAAAACGGATTATTATATAATTTACGACCTTCTATATAGTTCTCAATAAACTGAGATTGATAATCCCCATTAACTGTGTCATTGGTAGTATATTTCCAGTCTTCAAAATCATATGTAACAGCTTCTACAAAGTCACAATTACATGGAAGTTCAACAGTTAATGTCTCACAATCAATCTTACATCTATATCTATATAGCTTAGTCTGCCTATTTCCTATTTTATTCCAAGCAATTAAACCTATTTCTTCAAACTCCTCAGGGGTTAGTTCTAATCCATATAGAAGGTTGGCTTGGGCATATGCTGAATGAAAGTTTTCAAACATTAGTAACCTCTTTCCATATATAACCTTTTAATACTCTATCTATATTGTTTTTAATGTATTTACCTAATGTATTACGATTTACATTATTCTCTCTAGCTGCTTCAGTAATACTTCTATAGGTTTCTAGTAGTTCTCCATCTTGTGAGTACTTACCAACTAAAGTTCTGTTTAGCTTTCCACTGGTATCAATAAGTAGAGGAAAATCATTATCAGTTTTGCGCATAAAGATATAATCTCCAGCTACCTTTCGTTTGCCGTTCAATACTTGACTTATATTCCCACTACTAATACCTAGGTCTATAGAGGCGTCTATTGATGAAGCATATTCTTTTACAAAGTTACCAAATAGGTCATAAGCCAGAATGGCTTTCTTATGGCTATCTCCTGCCTTTCTAATTTGTTCGGATGTGAGTGACACATAAACTCCACCTTCATCAAGGTTATATCCATTCTCTATAGAATTGTAAAGTTCTATATATTCCCTTTCCTTTCTATTTAGGATTTGACTCAGTTCATATTCATCATCTGTTTCTATGGAGAACAACACTTCATACTTGAAGTTAGTTACCCCATACTTCATTCTGGCAGCATTTATCTTGGGTCCAGCATATGGAGCTTTATCGTTAAACCACTTAGCCCTTCTAGTCTTCTCGGACCTAGTTTGACCTATATATACCTTTCCACTCGGAGAAGTATATTTATATATAATACCTTTCATCGTGGAGTTTGGTCATTAGGTAATAGAGGAGCTGCTAATTGTCTGTAATAACGTAGCTTCTTCTCCGTTAATCTCTTCTTTATTTCTGCATCAATAAATGTCATGTTATTAATGTCTAGAGCTGAACAGCAACCATAGGCTTGTAATTGTCTTGGGTCTTTAAACACTCCAACTACTGATACTTGCTTAATTACTGGTATATTAAATATCCAGCAATCATACATATTGTTCTTGTTTGGAGTAGTTTCTATATATACGTAGGGTCTATTTTTTGCCCTCTTTCTATACTTATGATATTGCATTACGGTAGGACTAGTGTACCATATAAATGGCTGTCCCTTGTCTACCGACCCAATATATTCAATACCTCCATCAAATTCGGTAAGAAGTTGTGGGATTTCAAAATGAAACGTAGGAGTACCGTCAGTCTTATTTCCACATGTGCAGTTCTCTAAATCCTTGCAATCTACATTAATACAATTTATAGATAGGAGTAAATCCCTCTTAGGAATTAATCCTTTCATGGAATATTCCTTTATGATTTGTAGTCTTTCATCTACAATATCATCCTCTAATTGCTCAAGTGATATTGTGCTTGTAGTTGTATATCCTCTAAGCCCTGACACAATATCATTGTAGATTGCAGATGCTAATTTAAAATAGTATCCCATAATAATAAAAATAAAAAAGGCGAAGGCTTAACTGCCCTCGCCTTCTGATTATGCTTCTTCTTGAGTAACCGTAATAGATTGTGCTGCAACCGCACCAGTTTCATCTGTAACGATTACATTTACCGTTGCAACTCTATCAGAGCCAGTTTCGTTACTTGTAGCAGCAATACCTACCTTAGTAGCACCAGGAGTGATTGTAATCCAATCAGCTTTAGTTTCTGCATCTACATAACTTACAGTACCCTCTTCTATAACAGGAGTAACGTCTTGCTTAGTTCCAGCCTTAACTAGAGTAATATCATTGATACCGCTCTTGATAACGATAGGCTTTTTCTCCTCTTCTAGTGTTCCTAGTTTCTTTAACATATTCTCGAACTCAGTTGAGATAGTAGTTAATACATAGAACACATGAGTCGTCATAGAAGTTACTTGCTGACCTACAGCTGCACCTCCAAATAGACCTCTATCAACTTTGTAGTAAATAGTGTATTGGTTGTACTTAGCACCTGGAACAGGAAGCTCTTCTTGGTTGATAGCTGTAAATCTTCTTGCCTCCATAGTAGGAAGTCTTAGGTCTTTTAGAATGTGAGTATAAGTACCAAATCCTTCTCTACATTTAGTAATAGTACCTTCTGCAATATCTTCAAATACCTCATTTGTAAGAGGATTGTTAGCAGCAGTGTTAAGTTTTTGTAACTTAGCTTCTGTGAATAACTGATATTCGTCAGTTCCAGAAATCTTTAGTGTGGAACCATTAACAGATGCCTTAATCCACTTATCTCCATAAAGTGCTTGAATCTTATCAATTACTCTTTTGATTTCCTTTGCAACCTCAGTACCAGAAGTACTGTTTTGAGTAATCTTGTACTCATAAACTAGGGGTTTACCCTTGAATACAAAATCATTTGCATAGTAAGAGTTTTGACTTCCAGAAAGTCTCATATACATCTTTAATCTGTAAATTCCTGCGTCAGCATTAGCTACATTGAAAGTAACTCCACCAATAACTGGGTCTGAAGCAGCTCTCTTAATCATACGAGCTACATTAGCTTTCTTAAAGAGATTAACTCTTCTCACATCTAGGGCAGGGTTACTGTCAATAGTTCTCTCCACGAACTTATCAACACCTGTTACCTCATCAATTAGTGAGTTTAATACAATAGTGTTAGTGTACTGAAACATAAATTAATTATTTTTTAGATTGTGACTGCTGCTGAACTGGCGAAGCGATAGTCTGATTAACTGCTAGATTTGTTTGTAATCTTGGGTCACTTGCGTTCTCCAATAGTAATTTTGCCAGCTCGTTTATTATCTCTTGACACACATAATCTGGAAATTCCATTACTTGTGATGTATCTTCAACCATTTCAATCTGGTCTTGTGTAAGTCTAATTTTCTGAGGAGTCTTTATGTAATCAACGAATACGTCAGTAAGTTCAAACACAGAAGAATCCTTACCATACCTAATTTCAAGCCTAACCTGAGAGGGGTTTCCATACCTATTAACTCCTGGTTGCTCGATTAAATCTACTGATTTACCACCAATAGTAATTTTGGTAGGAAGAGAACCATCAGTACCAGTTGTTTGTTGAATAGTTGTATTTGGTGAGATTTGACCGCTACCAGCAGTGAGTCTAACTGGATTAGTTGGTAGGTCCTTAGAACTATTAACATTGTTAATATAGTAGTAAGGATTTCTATAAGATGGTTGCATATAGAAGTTCCTAATCACTTGTGACCATAAGTCTGCTGTTAATCTCTTAGCACCTATTTGTACATAAGTTCCTGCATCGTAGCAATCATAGGTCTTTACCACTCTAAAGTTACATACACAGTTTAGAATGTGTAGATAGTCAAGTGGTAAGTTCACCTCGTAAACAGCACCATACAATGAATTAGTTTGTGAACTAACAGCAGCGTAGGTGTCAGTTGCCAGGGTTGGCTGTAAGATGGCAGTAGATTTTAAAACTCTAATGTCATCAGTTGATTGTTGGTTAATATCATATATGTTGTATTTCTTATTAACATACTGATATATAGCCTTATTTAATAAGTAGTTAAAGTCCTCAAGTAAAATACTTGGAGCGGCAGTCTTATTCATTTCTACCATTGCTCCGCGATATACTTGTTTCGCTGTCATGTAAATAAATTACTTTTTAGTAGTAGTTTTACCTTCCTCAAGGTACATATCTGGATATGTATCTCTCTTAATAAGTTCAAGTACCTTCTGATTAGTTGGATTCTTCATCCAAGTAATAACAGCATCATCAGTTGCTCCTAATACAATACTGTCACCATATAGGTAAACCTTGTTCTTAACGTATATGACATTCTTGTCTTTAGCGTCTATAAACATTAATCTCAGATTAATATCACCACCTGTATATAGGTCAATGATTTTCTCTGGATTCTTATGTGAGATTCCAAGTAAGTAGTCTGTAATGTCTGCATCAGGAGCATTACGCATGTTCTTACCAAGCAATCTAGCTTTAAGTTGCCTACCTTCTGCTCCTTGCGGGTCTCCATAGATATAGGAATCAGCATCATGGATAAGTTTCTTCTTAGAAATTCTCTTAGATGTTTCATATCCTGGTCTTTCTACATAAAGCTCAGCTGTACCATAACGAGCACGAGTTTTACCTTCAGCAATCTCTCCATCTATTAGTAGATTACCTTTAGAGTCCCTTGCATCTCTTGATAAAGCAATGAGAGGACAGTGTTGAATTGATTCCCACTCAGCCCTTTGCCACTCATCATTTAGATTGAATGTGGTTCCATCTTCTATAATAAATACTTTGTTTTCTGGGATAAGTGGTTTGCCTTCATTTCTATCCTTGTCAGAGATAATCATATCACCCTTACTGTCTACTGGTCTTACACAAGATGGATACCTTCCAGTTTTGGGGTCTCTAACAGGATTCATAAAGTATTTCTGTCCTACCTTACCAAACACACTTCTCAAAATAATTATATCGTCTAAAACATCAGCCATATTAATTCTTATTTTCGTTGTATTTCATACAATATCTTATAAATGAGTATGAGAGGAGCTATAAAGCCCCTCCCAACACATCTTATATTCTTTTCTTACTCTTCTTTTATAATGAAACTTCTGTATGGAAAGAATACTCCAACACCTGAGTAACCCCAGTTGATTACCTTAGAAGCTGCAACTGGACTACTTACAATACCAGAGCTTAGACCGTCAAGACCACCCACACCTGGATACTTGTTAGTAATGAAGTCACCACCCTTTAATGTAAACATTTGCCCTCAAATACACTTGTTGTGTAAATTTAGGA
>OGMQ01000223.1_pt1 | contig 42167 bp, 40 predicted proteins | sample 1573291 | NCBI WGS metagenome assembly OGMQ01 (sample SAMEA2582008, study PRJEB24529) | metagenome | biome: Human gut stool | place: China | collected 2011
CAAACCTGTAACCGGCTGATCCGTAGTCAGCTACTCTATTCAGTTGAGCTACGCGGCCATGTCCTTTTTGTTTGACGGGTGCAAAGGTATGGAGTTTGTACGAAACTTCCAAATATTTCTGCGATTTTTTTCAATAAAAATTATTCCATAAACCGGCTTCCAAATATCTGCCAGCCCAATGTGAGGCCCAAATTCCAGTTCTTACTCGGTGAACTATAATGATTTAGATAGGCGCATATCGAGCCGAAAGGAAGTTTGACAACCAGGTCTAATTCTCCCATATATTCGAACTGTGAAAACACTTTTCCGTAGCTTGCCTTGTTACTTTCTTCGCGAATGGGGAAAATCGGTGCGAATCCATACATGCCCAATCTTACTTGTAGCACACTGTTGAACATGTAAATCGGACATACACCTGCTCCCACAAACTGGTTGGCCCGAAATGCTTCGTTGTAGGTGATTCTGCTGTGAGCCGTAGGCGCAAATTCTCCGGCCTGCATCATGGTAGCCCGATAATTGTGGCTGAAATTACGCGAGGAATAATAGGCCTTCAAGTAGGTACCCAATGAGAAATGCGGAGTCAGTGTATGATATTTCTCCAGTTCATAAGCAATTTGTAGCCATGACTGGATGTATTTGTAGTTTTCGGTGTAAGCCGGGTCTTCATTTCCGGGATAATATCGCTCCACACCTGTGTAGATGTGTGCGGCAAGTCGTTCGCGGCGTCCTGAGGTGGCAAATTGCCGGCTGTTGAGTGTATTTCCGTCTAATGCGACAGAACCTCCGAAAATGGAATATTTGCTGACATCACGTATATCTGAAGTAAAATCGATGACGTTGGTCTGGAAATACTGGTCCTCCAGTTGGCCTACTCCGATACCAAATTCGGCTTTCTGGCGGCTCAGGAAAGGCATGGAGACAAATAGCTTCACAAACTCTTCTTTTTGCTTGTTGAAAATGGGAGTATTTCCTTTGCTCAAGAGTTTTTCCTGCTTCAGGTAGTCGAACGTAGACAAGGAAGCCACCAGCCGGTATGAGGTCGGCAGACGGGTTGGCAAATCAATGCGGCCCGCAAGTTGCAGGTTATTGTAGATTTGTCCTAACTGTCCGTCCAGCGAGAACTCCTTGGAGAAGTTGTTCAGGTTGTGATAAGTGGCTCCTACATACACCTGATTTGCTCCGTTTGAGCCTACGTTACCTCCTACTCTCAGCGAGAGGTCATCCTTCATACGTACCTTCAAATCCAGGTTAAAATCGTTTTCGTAGGGATTGTAGACTGCATGAGGAATAATTTCGGAGATCATGTTGTCAGACGACATCAGGCGGAAATATCCCTTCCGAAGCTCTTCCAGGGAGAATGTCCCGTCTTCTTCGCTATGAAACTCCTTACGGATGTATTTTTTCTGCTGGTCGTTTGCTCCGTGTATGATGATATTGCGGAAACGGAATTCAGGCATTTTCTTTTTGAAAGCCATGCGTTCCTTTTCCAGCAGACGATAGTCCATACGACGGGGAATCCGGTTCTTGATGGAATCCATCAGTTCCATAGTGCGTTCATAGCCGATGTCGTGAAACTCGTCAAAACGATTGAAGTCCATCAGGCTCACATCATCGTATTTAAAGGTCATGAGAATACCTGTAGAATCAGGCACGGAATAGTCCGTTTTCTGCATGATCATGCTTTCCAGCTGTCCGATAATGTCCCCCTCCTGCGGTTTTCCGGGATTGGAACTTACCACACTACCGATAATAATGTCCGGATGAAAGTTCTCCGTCATTACATTGACCGGAAAATTGTTGTATATCCCTCCGTCATACGCCAGCACGGAATCAATCTCGATGGGCTTGAACATGCCCGGAAAACTCATGGAGGCACGCACGGCATCTCCCAAATCACCTTCCTTGAAGATAATAGGACGTTTGTTATACACATCGGAAGCTACGCAGCGGAAAGGAATGAACAGATTGTCAAAGTTCCCCCGACAGAGCGCAGTAGCCTGTCCGAACAGTTCCACAAATGCCAAATTCATCTGCAACGGGTCGACCACGCTGGAAGGCAGAAACTGTGTTTTTACTTTGTGAAGCGGGTTCTTCAATGATACACGGATATTGATAAACTCCGGTGTAGGCGGATTCCGCTTGAAATAGTAGATGTATTTTTCCTGTATCCCTCCGGAATACCATCGCTTGAAATCTTCCGATTTGATGAGCTTTTCCATGTCGTCCGGCGAATAGCCCATGGCATACAGCGAACCGATGATGGCGCCCATGGAAGTACCCGTGACATAGTCGATGGGAATGTTGTTTTCTTCCAGTGCACGGATAATGCCGATGTGTGTCAGACCTTTTGCTCCGCCCCCACTGAGTACCAGTCCCACTTTTTGAGCCGATACAGTGGAGAAAAACAGACAGAAAAAGATCACAAGAATGCGGTGTATATATATCATATATAAATAGGCTAAGTTGTTGTACCCCAAATATAGTGATAAAAATAGACTGGGCACGCGAAATCTCATTTTTTTTCCAACTTCGCAGATTATTTCAAAATCTTTTCAGAATTGTGTCAGACCTTTGTCAAAAATAAAAGAAAAAAGGGACACTGAATTATGAAGAAGTTTGTATTTTGGGCAATGATGACACTAGGTGTAGTCGGCCTGCAGAGCTGTGATAAAGATGATGACGACCGTTTGCAAGTTTCGGCAAACCTGCAAGAAGCTTTTGATACCCGATACCCGAATGTATCGAGAGTGGACTGGGAACAAAAAGGTCAGTTCTATGAAGCTGAGTTTGCAGATAACGGGTATGAGAACAGAGCATGGTTTACTCCTGACGGTGTATGGGTGATGACGGAATATGACATTCCTTTTGCTCAATTACCGCAAGCTGTGCAAGATGCCTTTAAAACCGGTGCATACGCATCATGGAGAGTAGATGATGTGGACAAGATTGAGAAAACCGATGCCAGTGTGATTTACGTCATTGAAGTGGAATCGGGTGAGAAGGAATATGAACTTACCTATCTGGAAGATGGCACGCTGATTCGTGAAGAAGCAGAATGGGGAGAACATACTCCGGTAGCTCCCGGACAGACATCGGAGGTGAAAGAACTGGTAAAGACAAAATACCCTCAGGCTGTGATTCTGGACATTGAAGAAGAAAAAGGGGGTATCGAAGTGGAAATCCGCGACGGCGGCCGTCAGAAAGAAGTGTACTACAAACTGGCTGATGGAGTTCTTTCCTGGATACATACTACATACGAGATAGAAGAGCGCGAATACAGTACCCTTCCCGAAGGCGTATGCCAAGCTTTGGCTGATTTGTCAGGAAGCGGAATGGAGGTCGACGATGTGGATTTCTTTGAAACAGAAACCGGGAATTACTACCGTATAGAAGTGGAAGACCGTGGGGCCGACAAGTACGTTTACGTAGCCGAAAATGGGGAGATGCTTCAGATGAAACTTAAAAATTATGCTTAAAAACATAAAATATTAGACTTTTCTGAACTTTTTAGGGAAATAAACCGTATATTTGCAACGGATTTCCCAGATTCACGTGGCCGGGCAGTCCTGCTGTTCCGGCCACAGAAGTAATGTTCCGGGCAGGAAATCACTGTAAGGACACAGTACCGGATAGTATTAACTAAAATCAAATTACATGCTCAAAAATGTAAAGTGGTTTTTTGTTGTATTAGTATTCAGTTCCTTCATTTCTCTGTCATTTGACAAGAGAAAGACTCCCACCGAGAAACTTCCGCTTGGGGCGCAGGCTCCGGAGTTAGTGCTCGGAAAAGAAAAGCAGCCGCTCAGCCTGCAAGCCGCAAAAGGCAATTACATCCTGCTGAGCTTTTGGGCCAGTTACGACGCCGCATCGCGTACACGCAATGCCAGACTGCACAATGTGGTTTCGGACGACGCCCGTGTTGAGATGATTTCCATTTCATTCGACCGCTACCAGTCGGTATTCAACGCTGCGGTTCGCCAGGACGGTATCAGCGATAACGTCTATCAGGAAATGGAAGGTGAAAATTCGGAGATATTCAAGTCGTACGACCTGAAGCACGGATTCATCAATTACCTGGTGAACGACCGTGGAGCCATTGTGGCAAAGAATGTAACTCCCTCCGAACTGGCATCGCTTCTGCATCAGGCAGAAAATTGATGCCCGCCCTTTGAAGAAGATGACTTTGGATACAACAAAAAGCAAAGAGATTTCAAATCAGACAGGTTCTGTACAGATTTGAAATCTCTTTTTTTATGCGGTCACGGCAGGACTCTGCCGTGATTTCTTTAGCATTTTATTTTCAGCTCATCCAGTATGCGGCGCATCTGCTCGTAAGTAGTGATGCGGGTAGGAACCAGCGGCAGGCGCAGACGGTTTTCAATCATTCCCATCATGCTCAGCATGGCTTTCACTCCGGCAGGGTTACCGTCGACAAACAGCAGCTTGAACAGCTCCGTAAACTGGTGATGGATGGTCAGCGCATTGTTGTAGTCGCCGGCCAGTGCCAGACGCGTCATGCGGCTGAATTCACGCGGAAAGGCATTTCCGATAACGGAGATAACGCCCACGGCTCCCAAGGTAATCAGCGGGAAGGTAATACCGTCGTCGCCCGAGATTACGTCGAAATTCTCCGGTTTGTTCTTGATGATATCGTCCATCTGTGTAATGTTGCCCGATGCTTCCTTGATAGCCACGATGTTCTTGAAGTCGCGTGCCAGACGCAAGGTTGTTTCGGCCGTCATGTTCACACCGGTACGTCCCGGCACATTGTAGAGTACTACCGGAAGATCAGTAGCTTCGGCAATAGCTTTATAGTGCTGGTAAATGCCTTCCTGTGAAGGTTTATTATAATAAGGAACGGCCACCAGTACAGCGTCCACTCCTGTGAAGTCCTCATTTTTCAGCGTGTTGAGCACCGTCTGCGTGCAGTTGCTGCTGATGCCCAGCAAAATTGGCACACGACCGTTGACGCGTTCTATCACCACTTTCTTGATTTGTCTTTTTTCTTCCTCAGTCAGTGTCGGTGTTTCCGCAGTGGTACCCAGTACACAGAGAAAATCCACCCCATTTTGTACCTGATATTCAACGAGTCGTACCAGCGCGTTATAATCCACGCTACCGTCGCTCTTGAAGGGAGTAATCAGAGCTACCCCCATTCCTTTCAGTCTTCTTACTATCATAAATGAAATATAATCACTTTAACAAGTGTACAAAAGTACGAATATTTTCAATTTAACCTATAGATTTAATCGTTTTTTTGCCTTTTATAAATAATTTGTAAAGGACTGGCACTTTATTCACCAATCATTCCGAGAAACTCCTCTTCGTTTACGATGCGGATGCCCAGTTTTTCTGCTTTTTCCAGCTTGCTGGGGCCCATGTTTTCTCCGGCCAGGATGAAGCTTGTTTTCTTGGAGATGCTGCCCACGTTCTTTCCGCCATGCTTTTCGATGAGTGCCTTGTATTCGTCGCGCGAATGGCGAGCAAATACGCCACTGATGACGATGGACTGGCCTTGCAGCTTGTCGGTCTGCCCGGCTGTCTCTTCCTCGCTGATGGCCATCTGCACTCCGGCTTCACGCAGGCGTTCGATAAGCTGGAGATTCTTTTCGCTGTGGAAATAACGCAGGATGCTCTGTGCAATCTTTTCACCGATTTCGTCCACGTGAATCAAGTCGTCCAGCGTAGCCGATTTCAGGTCGTCGATGGAGCGGAACGCACGTGCCACTTTCTTGGCCACGGTTTCGCCCACAAAGCGGATGCCCAGTGCAAAGATGACACGCTCGTAGGGAACGGTCTTCGATTTCTCTACTCCCTGTATGATGTTCTCGGCCGATTTTTCTCCCATGCGGTTCAGGCGGCAGATGTCGGCAGCCTGTAGCGTGTAGAGGTCGGCCACGTCGTGAATCAGTCCCTCCTGATAGAACTGGTCGACGGTTTCCGGTCCCAGCCCTTCGATGTTCATGGCACGGCGGCTGATGAAATGCTCGATGCGGCCCTTTATCTGTGTGGGGCAACCGTCTTCGTTCGTGCAGTAATGTGCGGCTTCGTCCTCGTAGCGTACCAGCCGGCTGCCGCATTCCGGACAGTGTGTGATGAAAGTCACCTTCTCGCTTCCTTCCGGACGTGCGTCCTTATCCACTCCCGTAATCTTCGGAATGATTTCGCCGCCCTTTTCCACGTACACCATATCGCCCAAATGCAGGTCGAGCGACTCGATGATGTCAGCATTGTGGAGAGAAGCACGTTTCACCACCGTACCCGAAAGCTGAACCGGTTCCAGATTGGCCACGGGAGTTACCGCTCCCGTACGTCCCACCTGATACGTCACCTTCAGCAGTTTGGTGCAAGCCTGTTCCGCCTGAAATTTATAAGCGATGGCCCAGCGCGGCGACTTGGCCGTGAAACCCAGGTTGCGCTGCTGGCGCTGTGAGTTTACCTTCAGCACAATGCCGTCGGTAGCCACCGGCAGATTCTTGCGCTCCAAGTCCCAGTAGTTGATAAAGTCGAATACTTCCTCCAGCGTACGGGCCTTGCGCATGTGCGACGACACCTTGAAGCCCCAGCGTGCCGCTTCCTGCAAATTCTCATAATGCCCGTCGTGCGGCAGTTCCTCGCCCAATAGATAATATAGGTAGGCATCCAGCTTGCGCGAAGCCACTACTGCCGAGTTCTGCGACTTGAGTGTACCCGAAGCCGCATTGCGTGGGTTGGCAAAAAGCGGTTCCTCACGCTGCTCACGTTCACGATTCAGTTCCTCGAACACCGTCCATGGCATCAGAATCTCACCGCGTATTTCAAACCGGCGGGGATAGCCATCGCCCGACAGACGCAGCGGAATGGAACGGATGGTCTTCACGTTGTCCGTCACGTCGTCGCCCCGTACACCGTCACCACGCGTCACCGCCTGCACCAGTCGTCCGTCTTCGTAAGTCAGCGAGATGGACGTACCGTCAAACTTCAGCTCGCAGCAGATTTCGAAGTCCTCGTTCAGTGCCTTCCGCACACGTTCGTAGAACTCCCGTACCTCTGTCTCGGAATACGTGTTGCCCAGTGAGAGCATGGGATACCTGTGTTCCACCTGACGGAACTCCTTGTTAAGGTCGCTGCCCACGCGCACGCTCGGCGAGTTCTCGTCGTAGTGTTCGGGGTGTTTCGCCTCCAAATCCTGCAGCTCGCGCATGAGCCGGTCGAATTCCTGGTCGCTGATGGTTGGTGCATTGAGAATGTAGTAGTTATGATTATGCGTGTGTAACTCTTCACGCAGCTGGTCGATTCTTTCTATTTCTGTCATGACATTAAAGCGTAATGTTTCATGCAAAAGTAGCAAAAATATTCGTACTTTTGCAAAAAACAATCGCAGACAAATGAGAATAGACATTATAACCGTATTGCCGGAAATGATTGAAGGATTCTTCAATTACTCCATCATGAGCCGTGCTCAGAAGAAAGGAATTGCCGAGATTCACATTCATAACCTGCGCGATTATGCGTACGACCGTTACCGTAAGGTGGACGATTATCCGTTCGGGGGATGTGCCGGTATGGTGATGAAGATTGAGCCGATTGACCGGTGTATCTCTGCACTGAAGGCGGAACGTCATTACGACGAGGTGATTTTCACGACGCCCGATGGCGAGCAGTTCAACCAGAAGATGGCCAACACGCTGTCGCTGTCGCAGAACCTGATTATTCTGTGCGGACACTTCAAGGGCATCGACTACCGCATCCGCGAGCATTTCATCACGAAGGAAATCAGTATCGGCGACTATGTGTTGACGGGCGGTGAGCTGGCGGCAGCGGTGATTGCCGATTCGATTGTCCGCATCATTCCGGGAGTGATTTCCGATGAGCAGTCGGCTTTGTCCGATTCATTCCAGGACAACCTGCTGGCTCCTCCGGTGTACACGCGTCCGGCAGAATACAACGGCTGGAAGGTGCCCGACATCTTGCTGTCTGGCCATGAAGCGAAGATTCGTGAATGGGAGTTCCAGCAGTCGCTTGAACGGACCCAGCGTTTGCGTCCGGATTTGCTGGAAGGGAAATAAAATAAAGTATTTGATATTTCGGACGTAATGTACTGGAGAGTGCCTTACGTCCGAAATGCTTATATGCATGCCGGAAAGTCTTATTCCATCTCTTCTTTTGTTTTAGGTCTTTTGACGTGAATAGCACGAATTGTTGCCTTTTTCTTTCTTGTGTTTATTCTTCTATCGCAGGATAAATTATATCTAATTTATTCTTTATAAAGAGAATAGAATGGTTATCGAGGGGAATTATGAAGAATGTTTCATATATTTGTATATGAATATAGAATATTATCGGGTGATGTAGTTGGTGACTATATGGTAAAATAAAGCTATTCTATATAATTAGGTGTGAATTCTAATTAATATAAGCAATCATGAAAGTAGCGATTTTACAGTTAGTTTTCGCCTGTCTGTTATTTTCTTGCTCAAATATGTGCAGGGAAAAAATCGTAGATAAATCGGGACTAACTGGCAGTGATTATCGTCTTTTTCAGAATACGCCAGCCTGGGAGCTGGCCAAAGCTGTGGAGGACGAAAACACGGAACAGATTGACAAAATTGTTTCTGAAAATCCAGAGTTAATCAATTATCAAGAATCCAAATACGGCGAAACGCTTTTAATGCTGACAATTATGAACCAGCAACTGAAATCATTTAAGGCATTACTGAAAAACGGGACAGATGTGAATATACATGATACATTTGATGGCACCTCTCCTCTTATTATGGCTTGCTCTTCCGAATTCTACAACATTACTTTTGCCAAAACACTGATTGAATATGGCGCTGATGTAAATGATGTTGAAACAGGAGAAAGGCGCAAAGAAAACGGCACACGGTTTACTCCATTAATAGCGGCTTCCAGAACAGGGAGATTAGATTTGGTCAGATTTTTAGCGTCTAAAGGAGCTGATGTAAATTACCAGAACGAATTCGGTCAATCAGCGTTGAGTGAATCTGTAATGGTGGATGAATATAAAGTAGCTTATTACCTGTTGCAAAATGGAGCTGACTACAATCGTCCCATTTACTACCGATTTGATTATTCTGTACCAATAGAAAAGAGTGATCCTAAAGATAAAGGGAAGCCAATGTATTTGTGGGATGTACTGAAAGAGGATTTATCAGAATTTGGCACAAGTGAGTATAAATATAAAATGCGAATCATAGATTTCTTAAAAAGCAAAGATAAGATTAAATGAAAAAATGATAATTATTATATGAAAAATATAAGAACTTATAGTATAGGTATAGTAGTATGGATAATAATAAATATCATACTGTTTTTGTATTTAACATTCAATTATATTAATTTCTTGGATATTGTAAAGTATCGCGTCGATGCTTACACTGCAGAAAAACCTGTTAGTTTTGACTTAAATGAAGTAAAACAAGCAGTTGAATTATTTGAATTTTTGTCATGCATTGGAATTTTATATGTAGGTTTAACTACCGTTTTACTATTTTGGATATATAAATTTATACACAGGATTAAAGAAATGAAACAGTAATGCATGATACTCTTTGAAGTATTGCACAATAATGCATAGAGAAGGCTGAAAGCATAGATGCTAAACGTAAAAATGTGACATAACTCATTGTAGCAAGTTATAAGTATTAAAAAGACAAGTATATTTTATGAGGTATATTCTTTCATTCCTATTAGTAAACATTGCTTGTTTATCATGTAGTACAACCAGCAAGATAAGCAAGAATCAGATTAATAATCTATATGATCTGATTTACCATGCACAAAAGAAATGCAAAAAAGCCACTTATTATGCCTTTAATGCTGAAACTTTGGACAGTATCAGAAGGAGAATAATTCCGGATTCAATTGCAGATGCAATATATGCGTCCGATACGATTTATGTATTTAGCGAGTATGATGTAGGGGATGTACAATATACAGAATTGCTTATTGGAGATTCAGCTTCAATAGGATTCGCTTACCAGAATTTTAATTATGTATTTCAAATACCTGTGAGTAAACAAGAATCACAAGTATATGTTAGTTTGTCTGACACTACGAAAAGTAGAAAAAGAGGAGAGATAAGTCCTTATTCTTATATAGATATGATACGTTTAAAAATCAAGTCAGTTCAAAATGACTATGAATTTGAAGTTAAAAATTTTAGTTATGATCCCGCAATCTGGTTTTATATGACACCTGATATGCCATAATTAGAGGTGATATAATAAACATATAGGTTATCATTCAATATAGCTTACTTCTATTATTTTTTGATCTTCTCAAACTGAACTCTTATACCTCGCTTTTGTTTTTCTTTTTCAAATGACAAGGAATCCAGGGGACCTATGAGATTTTTCCTTATAACAGAATAAGTATTGCCTTGATAATAAATATCTTCGAATGTTGAAGGATTGTCTGTATCAACCAGTATGGACTTATCAATAATCCAATAGTTGGATACTTCACCAGCAATCGTATCTTGAGTAAGAGTTTGATGAAATCCTGAGCGTGTTTTCGTCTCAACTACAATCCAACGCTGATCAAAACCATATCTTGCTGTACCAAAAGGTATGACATATTCGGCAGGCTTCTCATCGCTTGGCTGATAAATAATTTCACCGTCGGCACACAAAATATAGTTGTTACCCAAATTTTGCTCTATATCCCAATTTTTGAGAACTGAATTGCAATACAGACCTAAACCGGCTATGAGAACAAAGCCAACAAGCAACTTTAATAGGATTTTTGATTTATTCTTTGCCATAAGTCATGCTCTGTTAAAATACATTTTCCCCTTATTGTTTTCCATACATTTTTATCAAATATTCCTGTAACTGGGGAGTCTTATTGCCTGAATAAATACGATTTTTATCAAATATCGTCCAACTCTCAGAATCAGGAAAATCAATTATTTCAAAACTATTAGGGTCTGCTCCTAAGATAATAGAATCCTGAAAAAAGACATGATACGCGTCTTTTCCATAATTGAAATCACAACTATTGTACTCCTCTTTTTTCCCATATCTAAAACAATAATTTTTGATTGGGCTAAATGTGTCTACATCCACATCAGGAAGTAACGATGTCTTCCACCATACATGCTTCCTGTCTTTATACCAGTTTTCTCCTATACATTTAAAAGTAGCTGCATCAGCGTCAGGCAAGATGTAAAAGTCAGCGTCATAAATGGTAGTGCCATCTGTGTACATTGACCTGCCTATTTTATTCAAACGATTATAGTCCTTCAATTGAGTGGGCTTTTCGCCTTTATATACTCTAAATTTATCCTGCCCAATATTCCAATCTACTTCTTTAAATGAATTGGGATCCGCATTGGTTACAACCTTATTTTCAAAATATACTCGATTTTTATCCACAGCGTAGTTCCCGCTATGGTTTGTGGAAGTTTTGGGAGCAGGACGAAAAGTTTCATAGTCTATCCCTGAAATACTTCCACCTGGCAAGAAGTAACCATTATACTGATCCTTTGCCCATTGCGTCTGCCAGTCGTTATCTTTTCCTAACAAGACAAATGAAGCCTTATCTTTTACAGTTATTGCCTTGCCTTCCCAATAATAATCATTTTTGTCTTCTGCCAGATAATAGCTGAGTACCTTAAATGAAGTTGGATCTGCACCAACAATAATCTTTTCAAATAAATACACGTACTTTTTATCACAAGCGTAAAAATTATTAATAGCTCTGAATGTTTTTCCGTCAGCTTTTTCTATGATTTGACCACAATAAAAGGCGTGCACATTATCTTTCCCATAATCATGGGTCAGAGTTACGAATGTCTTTGAGTCCGCATTTATTTTATAAGACTGATGTCCACTACCTTCATTCCACGTATGCCATCTGACTTCTTTTCCATTATTTTCATATCCGGTAGTACAAGATGAAAGTAAAAAGAAAGTTAATAACAAACTTAAACAATTGAGCATATCTATTATAATTTATGTTTGTCTGACATGATAGAGATTACATCAGTCATTCAACTTAGGTAGAAATATTTTTTCCTTCGTTAATCAAAGTATTTTTTGTGGAAATTCTTCCTTGTTAGTTGGATTCTGTGGATGATACTTGTCTGCAATTTCAGAAAAGTCGTCTGGTTCTATTTCCATATTTTCAATACGGCGGCACAATTCAGGGTCATCGGATAGGTATTCAAGCAATTCCTGACGCAACTGGTTTTTATTTCCTTTGTAGGAGCCTATTACGACAGCTAATTCTTCATTTGTTTTCCGTACCAGATAGTTAATCATGCCTCTTCCATTTCCGCTTGATATCTTAAACACACCTTTTGAATTTATGCTGTAATTGGAACTATGCACATAAAACTCCACATATTTCCCAAAGGCCTCAAGACTCATCCACTCAGGATCTTCTATCTTTCTTTTCTTCTTGGAGAAAGACTTACCAGTAATATAAGGATGACATACAAGAAAGGCAACATTATCTGTATTTGTTTTCTTCCATACCCCCAAAATACTCACATCTGTATTTTTTACTTTTATCTTATGCCCATCGTTCGTTTTCATACGAATCTTTTTAGTTCCGAAATTAGGCATTTTTACCCGACCGATATACTCAGTCCCATCTTTCATTACAAGACGTCCTTCTTCATGATCTGTAGCATCTTTGATAAGAGCATAAGTAGTACATCCACTGAAAGGAATGATGACAACCACACATAATAATGACAAAATAAGACTTAATGTTTTTTTCATAGATAGAAATATTAAAAACGGTACTATTTATTTTTCCAAATATACAAAAAACAAATCTTTTTGTGACTACAATCTATAAATAATTTAAGAGGTATAAAAGCTGACAGCTGCACAATTAATCCTATATGGTTAATGTACATACAAGGCTTGAAGATTGTAAAAAGGAACGGGTATCACAGACATTCCTGAATGATTTATATTCCATTTGGACAAGCTATATTTAATTTTGAAATATATCTACAAACAAACAGGAATACCATTATTTCCCCATAAATACGAGTAGAAAATTTAACTAAATATGTGATTCTGAATAATTTCCAATCTTGATAAAGATAGTCTGTCTTTTATGAGAGATTATATGGAATGTTTCATATCTTTGTAGATAGCCATTGATTTACAATATCTTTGGCTATAATCCGGAAAGAATAGTACTAACCGTCAAATAAAAGAATAATCATGGATAAGAATGGTAATTCTATAAAAGAATACCGGATAGAGCGTATTACAAAAATGAATAACTGGTATTTCATATACGCAAGCAGGAATGATTCGCTTTTCAAGATAGTTTCAAAGAGAACAGCTGATAAAGGAAAATATACTCGCCATGACAAAATCAGAAGATATAAAAAGTATCATCTGATTTTAGAATCATATTCTGATAATGCTCCGGTTGTGAATGGAGTAAAAGTCGTAATACCTGGATATACAGGAGGATTCTGTCTTGATAGTTGTACTACTGTAATGTTGGAGCCTCAAAATGGGATTTGGGATTTATATACTTCTTCTAATCTGAAAGGACTGTATTATTTGCCTCCCAACAATGGATTCTATCATTAAAATTTTATGTTAATCATGATAAATATAAGCAATCATGAAAGCAATAATGAAACAATTAATTAATAGTATATGAATTATGAAAATTTTTATATCTCTAATTGCGCTATTTAATGTGCTTCTGTCATGTTCTTGTTCATCACGTATTTCATATGAAAATTATGAAAATAAAAAATACAAAATTACGCTCAAACAAAAGTCCAATATCATTGTAGGTTTCATTATTTCAAATAAAGAGACAAACTCTAAACTGGCTTTTACTCCGTCATTAATTATGATTGATGGAGAAATACCTGAAGGAAGTCTCAGGTCTGATTATAATAGTACAGATGAAACAGAGCTTTATCAATGCGATTCTACATATTGTATAGATACAGATTCTATTTCAATTGCCTTTGCATTGGAGGTCTTAAATCATAAAAGACTGGATTTGTATATATACAATTCCCAGCTACAAGACTATAAAGATGAAAACTGTACGTTACTGAAACAATCTAAATAATGCAAATATTTACCATTTAAATAAAGCAGGTCGGTCTTCATTGGATTTTGCCAAACAAATTGATGACACGAAACTCGTACAAATCTTGTCCAAATAAACTTATATCATAACGTTAGTAAGATGAAGCAACAAAGAGACACCAAGCCCAATAAGAACCAATCATTGTTTTTGTTTATTTTCTTCTTTTTCTATTATCTTACATACTTTATCCACCTCTCTTAGCGAGGGCATAATCTCTGGGTCTATCCATGTGAGAAAATCACTGATTATCATATACATATTCTTCACATAGGAGAAGTCGCATTTTCTATTTACGAAACATATCGGCTCGTTATGGTTGATGCGGTTGCGCAGTTCACGAACCTTCACTATAATATCGTTAATCTCCTTTCGTCCGTACCCGGAAGGCAGCTTCTTGAAAATCCGGCATGGTACACCAGCCAAAAGCGCATAGTGGTGCGTTTCATAAAAACTGTTCCAGAATCCCAAGGTCTGTTCTGCTATTACTCTGCCAGTCGTAACCTTGACACCCCGGTCGGCTATTTTCTTTTCTGCTTTCAGAACTTCTTTTAAGATATAGTCATTGGTAACTTTTTTCTTTGTCCGCTTGTTCGTATATGTCAGGGAAGAAGCAACCATGAATCCGGACTTCTGGTTGATAATCCAATTTCCGTCGGAGAAATGGCGTGCCAGCGCATAATGCAACTGGTTACGCAATATGACCTCAAAGGAAGACAGCAACGGATGAAATGCCTGTGCTATCTTCATGTTGGCAAAATAGAGCATGACTGCCTTGTTTTTGTTGCGGTTGGTCGCCTTGTAATATTTGGAAACTCTCGAATTAGAATATAATCTGACTACTTTTTTATATTTCATTTTGCTTATTCAAATAAAAACCGTACCTTTGCATTGTAATGCTTGGTAAAGCCTCTGTTATCAAAACACGTAACCAAGTTAAGGATATACCCGTTCATCAAGAACGGGTTTTTTCGTTTATAACTATCCCATCTGTTTTACCCTACAAAAATAGCGAAAAAAGAAGGTCATAGAAAGTACTTCAGACCATTTTTAATATCAAGAAGTATAAAATCTCTTTTAGGGATACCACCAATTTACTACAGATGTTATGATAAGATTACGGCTCTTTCCCTCTCAAAAAAACGCAAGTGCGTTTCATTTAAAACGCCTTTACGTTTTAGGTAAAACGCACTTGCGTTTAAAAGAAAACGTCCTTGCGTTTTGTGACGAACGCAAGGACGTTTTTTTATATCTGTTTTTCGGGCCTTGAAAAGCCTTGTTTTCAGACTTCCAGTGCACCGATGATGTCGCTTACGGAATTGTATCCGTGACGGTCCAAATAGTCGTTGATGCCTTCGGCCACTTTCACGGTGATGGCCGGATCAATGAAGTTGGCTGTACCAATCTGGATGGCAGTAGCACCTGCCAGCAGGAATTCCACGGCATCCTTCCAGTTCATGATACCACCCAGACCTACTACCGGAATGTTTACGGCCTTAGCTACCTGCCATACCATGCGCAGGGCGATGGGTTTCACGGCAGCACCACTCATACCTCCGGTCACGGTCGACAGGATGGGACGACGCTTTTCTGCATCGATGGCCATACCCAGCAGGGTGTTGATGAGCGACACGCTGTCGGCTCCGGCACCTTCTACGGCACGGGCAATCTCGGTGATGTCAGTCACGTTGGGCGACAGTTTTACAATCAGTGTCTTCTTGTAGACTTTACGTACGGCACTCACCACTTCGGCAGCTCCGTGAGCCGTTACACCGAAAGCCATACCTCCCTGCTTCACGTTCGGGCAGGAAATGTTCAGCTCGATGGCCGGGATGTTTTCCAGTTCGTTGATGATGGAAGCCGTCTCCGCATAGTCTTCCACCTGTGAGCCGGACACGTTTACAATCATGTTCGTACGGATGTCCTTAATCTGCGGATAGATGTGGTCCACGAAATAATGCACGCCTTTGTTCTGCAATCCCACGGCATTGAGCATACCCATGGGTGTTTCGGCCATACGCGGGTAAGGGTTCCCTTCACGGTGGTGAAGTGTGGTTCCCTTCACGATGATACCTCCGATTTTCTCCAGGTCCACGAAGTCCTGAAACTCCAGTCCATATCCGAATGTACCCGATGCGGTCATGACCGGGTTCGACAAGTTCAATTTACCGATGTTTACGCTTAAATCTGCCATAATAGTTTCTTTATATTAAATACCGGACCTTCTTTACATACGCACACATGTCCCTCGTCTGTCTTTTCCACGCAGCAGAGGCAGGCTCCGACGCCGCAGGCCATGGTGTTTTCCAGTGACACCTCGCATTCGATACCTTCTGCCTTGGCATACTTGGCCACTGCCATCATCATGGGTTTCGGGCCGCAGGTGTAAATCATGTCAAACTTCTGTGCTTTCAGTACGCTGTGCATGGTGACGTATCCCTTTTCGCCCATGCTACCGTCTTCGGTGGTAGTGTACACGTCGCCGAGGGCTTCAAACTGTTCCAGCTGGAGCAGGTCGTTCTTTGAGCGGGCACCCAGCAGGAAGGTGGGTTTGCATCCCTGCTTCAGGAGCGCTTCACCCAGATAGAGCATGGGAGCCGTACCTACACCGCCGCCCACGAGCAGCACCTTGGTATCGGCAGAAGCCGGTATGGTGAATCCGTTGCCCAGCGGGAGCACTACGTTTACTGTATCGCCTTTCTGTACAGTAGCCAGTTTACGGGTACCGTCGCCCACGAGCTGGACGAGGAACCATACTTCGTTTTTCTCTCTATCTACGTAGTTGATGGAAATGGGGCGACGCAGGAAGGTAGTCGGCGAACCGTCCACCCGGATTTCGGCAAACTGTCCCGGAAGCATTTCGGGCAAGGGAGCCTCTTGCGTCAGCTTGATGAGAACGTAGTTCGCGTGCAGGCGAGTGTTCTCGGTGACTGTCAAATCTAAGATGTATTTCTTCATATAAAAAAAGGTAAATTCGTTTCTTTCACGCAAAGATACGAATTTACCTTTTATATGCCTAACACCTTGGCGGGTGCTTTTGTCGTTCGGGGACTTATTTTTCGGGTTTGAACACCTCGTAGGTGCCGTTGTCGAAGAAAATACGTATTTCGGTAATCTTCGGATGCGGCTTTTCGATGTACTTAACTTCCTCTCTGATAATCTCTTTTGGCGGATAAACCACGGTAGGAACCTCGTTCTCCTTGCGAAAATCGGAGTGAGCCGGCTCTTCGGTCGTGTTTTTCGGATTCTCGAACGGTTGTGAGAACAAGTCCATGCCTGTTACGGCGGGAGCGCTTTCTTCCATTTCGCCTTCACCGTAGAGCAGCCAGTTGATGTTGATGTACGGACATGCCTTATGGATGCGCATGACGACTTCCAGACTGGGTTTGTTTCGCCCGCTGAAGATGTGCGACAGTGATGAGGTAGAGATGCCTATCTTTTCGGCGAATTCGGCATTCGACAAACCCTCTTTTTGCATGACTTTTAGAATCCGGTCCTTCATATACAAATGGAAATGGCTTTGTTTGTTGATTACAAAAGTAATTCTTTAAATTTAGAAATGCAAATTTATAAATCTAAATTTACATTATTACAAGTGTAAACTGCATTATTCCAATTGTATATTTCCGCTTCTGTACAAGTGTAAATACATTTGTAATCGACTTTAGTATAGTTAATTATTCGGCTGGTTATCAGTTTGATATATCTGTATACATGTGTATATATGGGCAAAATAAGAGTTTATTCGCTCTTTCAGGTTGTTTTATTGAACAGATTTGTAGATATTATTCTAAAATATACTGGTATTCAGCATGTTATGCTTCTTAAAGCTGCATGTTATATTTATTCGTTTACATTTAGATAAGTAACACTTTATTCTTGTAAATTGCGTTGTATCAGTGTAATATCTCCCCTACCCGTTTGCTAAAATTTACATTTGTGGCATATAAACAGGCTAAATACAAATGTAAATTGTACAATTCTATACAAATAAGCAATTACATTTGTATTTTATACCTTCCACTTCTATCTGTAATTTACCGTTTGTAGGGAAACTTCGTGAGAATTGAAAATTTGACGTCCATTTGTATTTTCCTCCTGATTTTTCAATTCTCGTGAAAAACGAAAAAAGCGGCATACATCCGGTCTTTTTTCAGATGTATGCCGCTTGTACAGCGTATTGCTTTCCTCTTTTCAGAGATTCAGTTTCGGTTAATGAAGAATGAAATAAATCAAATCGCGCAGCAACTCTCCATCGGGCGTGGAAGGATTGCCTATACCTTTCGACCGGGCGTCGCATTCGCGAATGGCATGGATGATTTGCATCACCTTTACGCCTGAATAGCGTTGCATGGCTGCCATGTATTCTTTCGCCTGCCACGGACTTTTCAAGCCTAACTGAGCCGCTATTCCCTGGTCTGATTTCTCAGGTGCATAATAGGCCAGCATCAGGTTCGAGAAGAAGTTGAACAGAATGGCCAGTGTCATCTGTAGCGGATTGTTCTTGGGATTCTCCTCGAAGTATTTGATGATTTTGTTGGCCTTCAGCACATCCTTTTCCACCAGTGCGCTCCGCAGCTCAAAGTTGTTGTAATCTTTGCTGATGCCGATGTTCCGCTCAATCTGTTCCGGTGTGATGCGGCGTGCGCCTTCCGGCAGTGTCAGGATAAGTTTCTCCAGTTCGCCGGCCATACGGTTTAGGTCGGCTCCTACAAACTCGGCCATCATTTCCGATGCCTTGGGCTCGATTTCCACTTTCTTCCGCTTCAGGTATGAGGAGATGAAACCGGGAATCTGACTGTCCTTGAGCTTCCGCGATTCGAACAGCACCCCGTTTTTCTCGATTTCGGCGGCCAGTTTCTTCCGGCGATCAATGCTGCCGTGCTTGTAGCATACCACCAGTATGGTCGATTTTTGGGGCTTCTGCAGGTAGAAAGCCAGCTCCTCGATGCGTTTCAGGCTCTGTGCTTCCTTTACCACTACCACCTGGTATTCCGACATCATCGGGTAACGCTTGGCGGCGTTGATGACGTTAGCCACATCGGTATCGGCCCCGTATGTGACGGTCAGGTTGAACTCCTTTTCCGTTTCACTGAGCACGGTATCGATGATGTAGTCGGCAATCCGGTCAATGTAGTAATCCTCTTCGCCCATCAGGAAATATACGGGCGCATAGATGCGGTTCTTCAGGTTGCGTACAATCTCTTCGTAAGTGACTTCTTTTGCCATTTTCGTCGGTTTACCAGTCAAATTTCAGGTGTTTCACGGTCTTCTTCTCGTCGATGATCATGCGCAAGGCATCGATACCGATTTCTACGTGTTCATGCACGAAATTCTTGGTCACTATATTATCACTTTGTTCCGTTTTCACGCCTTCCGGAATCATGGGCTGGTCGGACACAAGCAGCAGGGCACCTGTAGGAATGTGGTTGGCAAATCCGGTGGTGAACAAAGTCGCCGTTTCCATATCCACAGCCATGGCACGAGTCTTCAGCAGGTATTTCTTGAACTCCTCATCGTGTTCCCAGATGCGGCGGTTGGTGGTGTACACCGTTCCGGTCCAGTAGTCGCGTGAGTGGTCACGGATGGCCGAAGATACGGCACGCTGGAGCATAAAGGCCGGAAGAGCCGGCACCTCAGGCGGATAATAATCGTTCGATGTTCCTTCGCCACGAATGGCCGCGATAGGCAGAATCAGGTCGCCTATCTGGTTCTTCTTGTCGATACCTCCGCACTTGCCCAGAAACAGGCAGGCTTTCGGATGTACGGCACTAAGCAGGTCCATGATGATGGCCGCATTGGGACTTCCCATGCCGAAGTTGATGATGGTCATTCCCTCTGCATGGGCCGAAATCATGTTGGCATCGCGTCCTAAAATGGGCACGTTGAACCGTTCGGCAAAGATTTCGACGTATTTATTGAAGTTTGTCAACAAGATGTATTCACCAAAGTCTTCCAGTTTCCGCTTGGTATAGCGCGGGAGCCAGTTTGCTACGATTTCTTCTTTTGTTTTCATTAGCTCTCAGAATTTGTGTTGCCAAATAAAAGGTTATTGGGAAGATGATATTATCTTCCTTAAACGCAAATGTACAATAATAATGCAAACAGAAAAAAGAATTTGGGATTTTCTCTTACCGGAGACCTTCGGTTTTTGGAAAATAATTCAGCTTTTATGTACTTTTGAGAAAATGGAGTATCTTTGCTTTGTAATAGAAGAACGCTTATGTTTGCATTGAACCTGCCTGCTTTTGAGGCCAAGATTGCCCAGCGAGAGGGAAAGAACGTGATATTTGACGTGCTCCGTCGCCGGTATGTAGCGCTGACTCCGGAGGAGTGGGTACGCCAGCATTTTACGAATTTTCTGCTGAAGGAAAAGGGGTATCCGCAAGGACTGTTGGCCAATGAGATACAAATTAACCTGAACGGGACGAAGAAACGCTGTGACACGGTGCTCTACCGGCGCGACCTGACTCCGCAGATGATTGTGGAATACAAGGCTCCTTCGGTGGAGATTACGCAGGCTGTCTTTGACCAGATTACCCGTTACAACATGGTGCTGAAGGTGGATTACTTGGTGGTGAGCAACGGGCTTCGTCACTACTGCTGCCGCATCGACTATGCACGGAATACGTATTATTTTCTCCCCGATATTCCCCGTTATGCCGATTTGTAGTGCATAAACAAAAAAGAAGGAATCCCCTGAGCGGGAATTCCTTCTTCTGCTGTCAGACGGAAGTCTGACGCTTATTTCATTTTTGTTTCCAGATGCTTTTCTGTTTCTACACCAGCCAGTTCCGGGTCAATCATGATACGGCCACAGTATTCGCATACGATGATTTTCTTGCGCATACGGATGTCGAGCTGTTTCTGAGGCGGAATCTTGTTGAAGCAACCGCCACAAGCATCACGCTGCACGTAAGTAATACCCAGACCGTTGCGTGAGTTCTTGCGGATACGCTTGAAAGCCTGAAGCAGACGCGGTTCGATGGTAGCTTCCAAATTCTTGGCTTTTTCTCTCAGTTTTTCTTCTTCCTGCTTGGTTTCTGAGATGATTTCGTCCAGTTCGTTCTTCTTTACTTCCAGATCTTTCTTTCTTTCTTCGAGCAACTGTTCGCTCTTTACGATTTCCTCTTCTTTCGACTTGATGCCGGCTGTATATTCACGGATACGCTTTTCGCAGAGTTCCACTTCCAGGCTCTGGAATTCGATTTCCTTAGTCAGTACGTCGTATTCACGGTTGTTACGTACGTTGTCCTGCTGACTCTTGTACTTTTCGATAGAAGCCTTGGCAGTTTCGATTTCGATTTTCTTGCTGGCTACGTTTGACTTCAGTTCTTCGATTTCAGCCTTGATTTTCTCGATACGTGTGCTCAGACCCGTTACTTCGTCTTCCAAGTCCTGCACTTCCAGCGGAAGCTCTCCTCTCAGTGTCTTGATTTTGTCAATCTCCGACAACATGGTTTGCAACTGGTAGAGTGCTTTCAGCTTTTCTTCCACACTCAATTCATTCGGATCTTTCTTTGCTTCTTTAGCCATAGTTTTCTACAAGTATTTTATGGGATTGGTATTGACACGCGTCAGCTGTGCGTCGAGTGTCGGAAACTTTTCCCGTATGATTGAATATAATAAATCTTTTGTATATTGTTCGCTTTCGTAGTGCCCTATCTCTGCAATGAGAATATCGTTCTCGTAGCTGAAATAGTCGTGGTATTTCACTTCGCCTGTCAGGAACACGTCGGCATGGGCTCTTACGGCCTTGGGCAGCAGGAAGGCTCCTGCTCCTCCACAGAGGGCGACGGTCTGGATGAGGCGTCCCGTCATGCGCGAATGTTTTACACAGCCCACCTCGAACAGCTTCTTGATCCGGCGCAGGAAATCGGTTTCGGTTTCCGGTTCTTCCAGCTCACCTATGATGCCCGCTCCTGCCTGTGTCCATTCATTCTGCAAGGGATAGAAGTCGTAGGCCGGTTCCTCGTAAGGATGTACTTCGACGAGAGCTTTTTGCACCTTCCCTTTCAGGAATGCTGGCAGCACGGTTTCAATCCGTACCTCATGCTCTTCGTGCAACTGGCCGATTTCTCCACAGAAAGGATGTGTGCCCGGCTGTGCGCGGAAAGTACCCTTCCCTTCCAGGTTATAGCTGCAGGAATCGTAGTTGCCGATGCAGCCGCATCCGGCTTCGAACAAGGCATTACGTACCTCGTCGGCCTGTGCCTGCGGTACGAAGGTGACCAGTTTCAGCAGCTGGTTTTCTTTCGGTTCCAGGATTCTTACGTTCTTCAGTCCGATTTCCTCGGCAATCTTGAAGTTGACGCCCTGCGGTGCGTTGTCCAGGTTGGTGTGCATCGAGAAAATCACGATGTCGTTCTTGATAGCCTTCAGGATGCAGCGTTCCACGTAGTCGCGTCCGGTAATCGACTTGTAGCCTTTGAAGATGAGCGGATGGTGAGATACAATCAGGTTATATCCCAGTGCGATGGCTTCATCTACCACGGCTTCGGTTACGTCCAGACACAACAAAGCCCCTGTAGCTTCCGCGTCTGTCAATCCAATTTGCAGTCCGGCATTGTCGAATCCGTCCTGTAAAGGCAGAGGCGCGAATATCTCAAGGGCATTCACAATTTCCTTAATTTTCATATTTCGCGAAAAATTTCATGCAAAGATAGGATTTTTCGCGCACATATCCATGCAGGAAGTATTCGTTTTTGTATTTTTTCATGAATATTCCTTCACTTACGGGCATGAGAAAGCCCCGCTACACCCTTCCGGACGTAGCGAGGCTTCTCACTTATACACCTTTAAACAAAATGAATTTCTGTATTATTTGCGAGCTTCTGCAATGTAAGCCAATGCTTCCTTACATTTTTCTGTGACGTAAGTCCAGTCTTCAGCAGCTACCTTGTCTTTCGGGAACAACTTAGAACCCATACCTACGCAGAATACACCTGCCTTAATCCATGAAGTCAGGTTCTCCTGAGTCGGTTCTACTCCACCGGTTACCATCAGCTTAGACCATGGCATCGGAGCCAGCAAACCTTTTACCAGTTTCGGACCCAGTACGTCGCCCGGGAAAATCTTGCAAAGGTCGCAGCCCAGTTCCTGTGCGAAACCTACTTCAGATACGCTACCGCATCCCGGAGTGTAAGCCACCAGACGACGGTTGCAGACTTTTGCGATTTCAGGGTTGAACAACGGACCTACTACGAAGTTAGCGCCCAGCTGGATGTACAGAGAAGCAGTAGCAGGATCTACGATAGAACCTACACCCATTGCCATTTCCGGACATTCCTTTGCTGCGAATTTCATTACTTCAGCAAATACTTCATGTGCAAAGTCACCACGGTTGGTGAATTCGAATGCACGTACACCACCGTCATAGCAAGCCTTTACCACTTTTTTTGCTACTTCTGCATCCTTGTGATAGAATACAGGAACCATACCTGTTGAACCAATCTTGTTCAACACTGCAATTTTATCGAATTTAGCCATTTTTTCTAACCTTAAATGAAATGTTGTTTGTTTGAGTGATTATCTCTGTACGCGACCGCTAGCGTCACCACCAGCCAGTGCTTCTACTTCTTCTACAGATACCAGGTTGAAGTCACCGTTGATAGTGTGCTTTAATGCTGAGGCTGCTACTGCGAATTCCAATGCTTCGCCCTGAGTAGCTTTGGTCAGCAAGCCGTGGATAATACCACCTGAGAATGAGTCACCACCACCTACACGGTCAATAATCGGGTCGATGTCGTAACGCTTAGAAGTATAGAATTCTTCGCCGTTGTAAATCATAGCCTTCCAGCCATTATGAGTAGCAGAGAAAGATTCACGCAAAGTAGAAATTACATACTTGAATCCGAATTCCTTAGCCATGGCTGTGAAGATTCCCTTGTAGCCTTCTGCATCGGTCTTACCACCTTCTACGTCAGCATCTGGTTTGAAGCCTAAGCAAAGTTCAGCATCTTCTTCGTTACCGATACAAACATCTACATATTGCATCAACGGACGCATGATAGACTGTGCTTTTTCTTTTGTCCACAGTTTCTTACGGAAGTTCAAGTCAACAGAAACTGTTACTCCGTGACGTTTTGCAGCTTCACAAGCCAGTTTAGTCAGTTCAGCAGCCTTGTCAGAGATAGCCGGAGTGATACCAGACCAGTGAAACCAGTCAGCACCTTCCATGATAGCATCAAAGTCGAAGTCGCAAGGATCAGCTTCAGCGATGGCAGAGTGAGCGCGGTCGTAGATAACCTTGCTAGGACGCATAGAAGCACCTGTTTCCAGGTAGTAGATACCTACGCGGTCACCACCACGGGCGATATAGTCAGTCTTCACACCGTATTTGCGCAATGCGTTTACAGCTGACTGTCCGATTTCGTGTTTCGGCAGTTTGGTTACGAAGTATGCTTCATGACCATAGTTGGCACAGCTCACAGCTACGTTTGCTTCACCTCCACCGTAAACTACGTCAAAGCTGTCTGATTGAACAAAACGAGTATTGCCCGGTGTAGACAATCTCAACATGATTTCGCCTAAAGTAACAATTTTTCCCATTGCTAGATATTTTTATACTTATGTGATTAATAATGTAGTTCTTAGCTTGTATCACAAAAACGGTTCTTTCAGCAGTTACTTTTGAAATATCCATTTTGTGTACGCACACAAAGGTACGGTTTATTTTTTAAAAACCAAAATAAGTTATATATTTGTATCGAAAAAAATGAATTTTTACTGAATGCACAGATTGTACAATATAATAAGGTAAGAACGCATGGAGAAACAGCAAGATAGAATCCGAATCAAGGACATCGCCCAGATGGCCGGAGTATCGGTGGGAACAGTAGACCGTGTACTTCACTCCCGGAGCGGTGTGTCTGAGTCTAGCCGCATTAAAGTGGAAGAAATATTGAAGAAGCTGAACTATCAGCCCAACATGTATGCCAGTGCGCTGGCTTCGAACAAGAAATACAGATTTGCCTATCTGCTCCCTTCGCACAATGAAGGTGATTACTGGAAGGATGTGGAACGTGGCATGCAACAGGCCATCACCCGTTTTTCCGATTTCAATGTTTCTCTGTCCGACTATTATTATGACCAGTACGAGTCGGGTGCCTTTATAGAAAGTGGTATGCGCATTTTAGAAGCACAGCCCGACGGAGTCATCCTTTCGCCTACTGTAGAAGAAGAAACTGAACGGTTTGTCAGCCTGCTGCGCGAAGCCGGCATTCCGTATGTATTTATTGATTCGAATATTGCTCGGCTGGAGCCGCTGGCTTTCTACGGACAGCATGCCCAGCGGAGCGGATACTTTGCCGCCCGCATGTTGCGTCTGCTGGCTAGTGGCGAACCGGAAATTGTTATCTTCCGTCAGATAAATGAAGGACGTCTGGGTTCGAACCAGCAGCTCCATCGTGAAGAGGGCTTCTATGAATACATGAAGGAGCACTGTCCGGAACTGAAAATGTGGGAACTGAACCTCTATGCCAAGCAGCCGGGTGAAGATGCTTCGTTGTTGGACGATTTCTTTGCGGCGCATCCGAACGTGAAGTGCGGTATCACCTTCAACTCGAAGGCGTACATCATCGGCGAATATATGCAGCGTCACGGACGTACGGACTTCCATCTCATGGGTTACGACCTGCTGCGTCGTAACGTAGCGTGTCTGAAAGCCGGAAGCATTGACTTTGTCATAGCCCAGCAGCCTACCGTGCAGGGATACAATAGCATTGAATGTCTGTGCAACCACCTGATTCTGCGTAAGAAGGTGAAGGACTGCAATTACATGCCTATCAACCTGATTACGACGGAAAACATCGATTTCTATTTTGATGCACATGTCAACGAATAACCTGATTACATTGCTATTAATATGAAAACAACTTATTTGAGAATCAATCCGTCCGACAACGTGGCGGTGGCTATTTCTCCCCTTCATGCAGGAGAAACCATCGAGGCAGACGGACGGGTGATTACCCTGCGCACGGATGTGCCTGCCGGCCACAAGGTGACACTGAAGAATTTCCAGGCCGGAGAGAATATCATTAAATACGGCTACCCTATCGGTCATGTTACCGTCGATGTGCCCGAAGGTACATGGGTGAGCGAGAAAGAAATCAAGACTAATCTGGCAGGGCTGCTGGATTATACTTACCAGCCGGTGGAGGTGCATACGGACATTCCGGTGGAACACCGCACGTTCAAGGGTTATCGCCGTCGGAACGGAGATGTAGGCGTGCGTAACGAAATCTGGATTATCCCGACGGTGGGCTGTGTAAACGGTATCGTGAACCAGCTGGCCGAGGGACTTCGCCGCGAAATGGACGGTGGCAAGGGAGTAGATGCCATCGTGGCTTTCCCGCATAACTACGGCTGCTCGCAGTTGGGCGAAGACCATGAGAATACAAAGAAGATTCTGCGCGACATGGTGCTGCATCCCAATGCCGGAGCCGTGCTGGTAGTGGGATTAGGATGTGAGAACAACCAGCCCGATGTGTTCCGTGAATTTATCGGTACGTATGATGAAGATCGTATCCGCTTCATGGTGGCACAGAAGGTGGACGATGAATATGAAGAAGGCATGCGCATCTTGCGTGAACTGTATGCCAAGTGTTGTCAGGATGAGCGTACCAATGTGCCCCTCTCCGAGTTGCGTGTGGGACTGAAATGCGGTGGTTCCGACGGCTTCTCGGGCATTACGGCCAATCCGCTGCTGGGTATGTTTTCCGATTACTTGATTGCACAGGGAGGTACTTCGGTACTGACAGAGGTGCCTGAAATGTTCGGGGCAGAAACTATCCTGATGAACCGTTGCCGAACCACGGAACTGTTTAACCAGACGGTGAGTCTGATTAATGATTTCAAGGAATACTTCCTTTCACATGGAGAGCCCGTGGGCGAGAATCCTTCGCCGGGTAACAAGGCTGGAGGTATCTCTACCCTAGAAGAAAAAGCACTGGGGTGCACACAGAAATGCGGAAAGAGTTACGTATCGGGTGTGATGGCCTACGGAGAACGCTTGCAGACGAAGGGATTGAACCTGCTTTCGGCTCCGGGCAATGACTTGGTAGCTGCTACGGCCCTCGCCTCTTCCGGCTGTCACATCGTGCTGTTCACTACAGGACGCGGTACGCCATTCGGTACTTTCGTACCTACCATGAAGATTTCTACCAACTCCAACCTGGCGGCACACAAGCCCGGCTGGATTGATTTCAATGCCGGTGTCATCGTTGAAAACGAACCGATGGAAACCACTTGCCGCCGTTTCATCGATTATGTGATTCAGGTGGCCAGCGGAGAACCCGTGAACAACGAAAAGAAAAACTACCGCGAAATCGCAATTTTCAAGAATGGCGTAACTCTTTGATAAACAATTGTTTATTTTTCTTTTTAAAACCCATAGAAAAACGCAAGTACGTTCGTAAGCAAACGTACTTGCGTTTTATTTAAAACGTCAAAGCGTTTCGATTGAAACGCACTTGTGTTTAGGTATAAACGCCTTTGCGTTTTCTTTCAAATGCAAAGGCGTCTTTTTTATCCCTCAATTTCACTTAGTTCCAGCCAGCGCATGGTCTTCTCGTCCAGCTCGTCATTGAGCAGGGGCAGACGCTTGGATTTTTCGGTCAGTTCGTCCACACTGAGTGTACCGCTGCACAAGGCTTCTTCTATCTGTTTCTTTTCTTCTTCCAGTGCGGCAATCTCTTTTTCCAGCTGTTCGAATTCTTTCCGTTCCTTGAACGTCATGCGGCGCTTGTCGTTCAGACGGACACGCTGCGTCTTTTCTTCCTTGGGCTTGGCTGCTTCCTTCTTGTGTTCTGCTTTGGCTAGCTTCCAGTCGCGGTAGTCAGAATAGTTGCCAGGGAAATCGCGGATGTCGCCCTGTCCTTTGAATACCAGCAAATGGTCTACCACTTTGTCCATGAAGTAGCGGTCGTGGCTTACCACGATGACGCATCCCTTGAAGTTCTGCAGGTATTCTTCCAGCACTTGCAGGGTCACAATGTCCAGGTCGTTGGTCGGCTCGTCCAGCACCAGGAAGTTCGGGTTCCGCATCAGTACCGTACAGAGGTACAATCGGCGTCGTTCTCCCCCGCTCAACTTGCACACATAGCTGTGCTGCGTTTCGGGCGTGAAGAGGAAATGTTGCAGGAATTGTGAAGCCGTCAGCCGTTTGCCGTTACCCAGCTCAATGACCTCGGCGATGTCCGTAATCACATCAATTACCTTCATCTGCTCGTTGAACTGCAGTCCCTCTTGCGAGTAGTAGCCGAAACGCACTGTCTCACCGATGTCCAGCGTACCGCTGTCGGGTTTTTCCAGTCCCATCAGAATTTTGATGAAGGTGGATTTACCCGTACCGTTGTTGCCCACGATACCCATTTTCTCGTAGCGGGCAAAGATATAGGAGAAATCATCCAGAATCTTCAGGTCACCGAAGCGCTTGCACAGGTGGTCGGCCTCGAAAATCTTGGAACCGATGTACGAAGCCTTGACATCCAGTTTCACGTTCGCGTCGTACGTGCGCTGTTTGGCCACCTTCTCCAGTTCATAGAAGGCTTCTTCGCGGTAACGGGCTTTGTGGCCGCGTGCCTGCGGCATACGGCGCATCCATTCCAGTTCCGTGCGATACAGGTTGTTGGCACGGGCAATCTCCGCATTGGTCGCTTCGATACGTTCCTGCCGTTTCTCCAAGTAGTAGCTGTAGTTTCCTTTGTAGGAATACAGCTGACGGTTGTCTATTTCAATGATTTCCGAGCACACACGGTCCAGAAAATAGCGGTCGTGTGTCACCATGAGCAAGCTCAGGCTGCCACGGTTCAGGTACTCTTCCAGCCATTCCGTCATGTCCAGGTCGAGGTGGTTAGTCGGCTCGTCCAGAATCAGCAAATCCGGTTCGGTAATCAGGATGTTGGCCAGTGCCACGCGCTTCAATTGCCCGCCGGACAGATGTCCGATTTTCTGGGAGAAATCGCGGATTTTCAGTTGCGAAAGAATCTGCTTGGCACGTCGTTCATAATCCCACGCCTTTTCGTGTTCCATCCGCACCAGCAGCTCGTCCATGCCGGGGTTGCCGGGTGTTTCCATGCACCGTTCATATTCCTTAATCAGCTCTACGGTAGAGTTGCCGTGATAAAAGCAGGCCTCCAGCACCGTCAGCTCTTCGGGATATTTCGGGCTCTGTTCCAGATAGCCCACGCGTAAATCGCGGCGGAAGGTGATTTTTCCTTCGTCGTAGCCTTCCTTACCGGCCAGGATATTCAGTAAGGTGGTTTTTCCCGAACCGTTCTTGGCTATCAGTCCGATGCGCTGTCCTTCTGCAATGCCGAAAGATATGCCGTTAAAAAGGACCAAGTCGCCGAACGACTTGGTCAGGTTTTCTACTTGTAAATATGGAGTCATAATCTAATTCGTAGCTTCTAAAAATAGGATGCGGACAGGATTAGTCCATCGCCGCTTCCACTTCGTTCTTTATCCGTTCGAATTCCGCTTTCAGGTCGCATGTCTGTCCGCTCTTCGCCTTGTCCCATATCAGGGAAATTGGGTTGACCATTACTTTTGAATCGCGGAAACGCAGTGCCGGAGATTCTTTCTGTCTGTCGATGACCGTCACCCATTCCATGCCGTCCATCTCGTTGACCAGGATCACGCCGAATGCCGTGCCGAAGCTTTCCCACGCCTGACGCTGTTTGGGGTTAAAACGTCCGCTATCGATTACTTTCTGCAAGTTTTCCAAGTCGGCCGCCGTTCCGGTAAAATCCTTGGTCAGTTGTTTTTTCACTGTAGAAACGGCCCAGTCATAATTCTCGTTTATCTGATTAATTTCCAGAATACGGACCGGAATCACTTCCTTCACCGGTTTGTCGGATACATTGCGCACCTTCAGGGAAGCTACAATAGCTTCGCCAGCCTTGGGGCTCTCGCCCTTGGCTACGGTGAACGAGCACTCTACGGAAATCTCTCCTCGACCGGTTACCCAGATGTGGGTGGTGTACCACACACCATTCTCCTGAAAGCTTTCGGAAGAATAGGCGCAGTCCCATGAACCGACTTTCACCTTCTTGGCCCCGCGTACCTGATGCAGTTCGTCTTCCAGACATTCGTTGGCATAGGCTGACGAATTGCCCCGGTAGGCAGAAATACGGAAGTTCCCGGTCCATTTGTCAGGGTTGTAAAACAGAAAGCAGTCTTCCGAATCTTCAAACTCGCACCAGTTGTCGGGATATTCCAGTGAAAAACAGGAACCCGGAGAAATGTACTTTTTCATAACGTTTTTTGTTTTTAGTATTAGAGATAAAGGTTTATTTCAGCGGAAGAATCTCAATCCAATAATCATCCGGGTCATTGATGAAATACAGTCCCATCTGTTCATTCTCGAAGCATACACAGCCCATTTCCTTGTGGAACTTGCGTACTTCATCGTAGTCGCCTGCTACGCGGAGACAAAGATGACTTTCGTTTTCTCCTAGTTCGTAGGCTTCCGTATGGTCGCGCAGCCAGGTCAGTTCCAGTGAGAAACCCGTGCATCCGTCGGTAAGGTACACCAGGATGAAAGAGCCGTCGGCCGCTTCCTTGCGGTGAGACTCATGCAGTCCGAGCGCCTTTTCGTAGAATTGGATACTTTTTTCAAGATTAGTTACGTTGATATTGAAGTGGTCAAATCTTCCTTTTATTTCCATTGTCTTTTTATTTTAAGTTGATATAGTGGTCTAAGTTCAATGTTTCGCCGCGACGGACAGGAGTAAGAACCTGAGTCCCTTCCGATGCGGCCAAAAGTGCAAAAGCCGAAGCCTTCTCAAAAGCTTCGTCGAAGTGCATCGGTACAAATATAGTCGTTTTTATCCGTTTCACAAATTGTAAAGGCCCTCGCATGTATTCCTTTCCCAAACGAGGGTCGACCGGAAACAGCACGATATCCATTTTTTCCTTGCAGACGGCAATGTCTTCCAGCTCACGAAGGAAGAAAGCTTCGTCACGTTTCCACTCCTCCTCCGGACTTTCATCCATCCAGTGCCAGTTGTTCAGGTCGCCAGCATGGAATACGGTAGCTCCTTCCGGGGTCTGGACTAAAAAAGAGATGCCTATGTCCGTCGAGCCGAAAGCCCGCACGGTGAGATATTCGTCACGATAGGTGTCTCCTTTCGCCAGTGTGTGGAGATTTCCGTTTTCTTTGTCCTTGTCAGAAAGAGGAATGTCAGTCGAAAGCAGATAGACGATGTCAGGCCGAAGCGCTTTCCAGGAGAGTATCTGCCGGTTAAAGTGGTCGGCATGCGCATGACTGGAAAACACATACAACCGTCCTTCACGTGAAAGAAGCTGTTCGTGCACGATGCCTTTGTCGGCCGACACGGAGTCTTCGAAATAGTCGAAAATAAGCGTGTAACCTTCCCCCAGCAGGGCGAAGCCGCTATGATAAAGATAAATCAGTTTCATGAGATTGAGGTCTTATTTGGCCGCAATGGGCTGCACATACGCGCGGGTGGCCTTGTCTATCTCCAGGAACATGTAGTTCACTTTGCCCGAATGAATCAGATCCTTGTGTTCGTTGTAAATGCGGGTAGCATATTCCTTGGATTTTTCGAACATGAACTTTGATACGCTTTCCTGCGATTTTCCCGCCATTGTGGAGTCGAGTTTCTCTTCCGGGAAGAAGTCATCCAGGTTTACGTCGCCAATCATGGACGTTTCCAGGAAATGAATCTCCTGGTGCAAACGGTCGGTGTAATAACCCACAAACATGTGACCCGGCACGCGTACCAGAATCGGATTGATATTGATGGCTTTCAGCAATGAAGCAAACAGTACGCTTCCGTCCACACAGTTAATCTGTGCCGACTGAAGGGCATCGTCGAAGGTACGTACGCGCTGAGTAAAGACCACGTTGGACGACAGGCTGCTGTTGCTGATGGAGCTGTATTTGAAGCCTCTTTTCTGCAAGACATACCACAAGGCATACACCTGCTTATCTACGACTTTCGGGTCTTTGCTCTGGTATCCCCAGAAACGGTTGACAATGCGTGAATCCAGTGCCTCGCGTAGCACCTGGCTGATGTTGGGATTGTCTTCGTTGACGTAGGCCGCAAAGAAATCGCCTGTGTCGTGAAATTTCATTTTGCTGTCGATGTAGCCCAACAGACATTCGTTGATACTACGTACGGAATACGTATGTACCGCCGAATATGTCCGGTTGTTATTTACCTTTGCTTGTATGGACACGGTGACAGGCATGGCCTGAGTATTTTCCAGCAGGGCCTGATAATTCCATATTACATCCGGGAAAACCAGGTATTCCTTTCCTGATTCCGGCAGAATGAATTCAGAAACCGAATGGGCAAAGAAAGGAGTCTCAGCTAATTCTATGTGAAGTTTACTGTTGGCATGCGGACTGCGTATCTTAATGCCAATACACGATTTGGGGTTTCCCAGATAGGTACTGTCGGCCGGTACAATCAGTTGGGCATCAGTCGTAGCAGTAGATAGGATGGTGACCGGAAAGATATTTCCTCCTAGTTCGTCGGTAATTTCCAGTCCGGACGAGAAAGGTTCGTATCTGTAAATATATAAAATCGAAGCCGTTACTGTCAGAATGGCCAGTATGAAAGTGGCCAGCTTCCATTTATTCTCTCCCCAAATTGTACGCATGTTCAGTTGCATTGTCACAAAATTTCCTGTTAAACAAATTGGGAGCAGACCATAAAGACATTTTCCTTACGGTCTGCTCCTTGTTACGGTTATCTTACCGCAATACTTTCAATTTCTACCAGCACTCCTTTCGGCAAAGCTTTGACAGCTACCGCAGAGCGAGCAGGGTAATCGCCTTCGAAATACTTGGCATATACGGCATTCATTTCACCGAACAGCGCCATATCTGCCAGGAACACAGTGGTTTTTACCACGTTGGCAGTTGTCAGTCCGGCTTCAGCAAGTACATTCTTGATATTTTCGAATACCTGAGTAGTCTGTTCAGTGATTCCACCTTCTACCACTTCGCCTGTAGCCGGATTTACCGGAATCTGGCCTGACAAGAATACCATGCCGTTTACTTCTACTGCCTGGCTGTAAGGACCGATGGCAGCAGGAGCCTTTTCTGTAAAAATTACTTTTTTCATAAGCGTTAATGTGTCAATTAAATTGTATTTTCAACGCTAAATTAGCACAATTCTTTTAATCCGTGGACAGAAACTGTAAAAAAAGTCCGCATTTATTCGTGTTTATAACAAAAAACACTTACTTTTGTACTCGCAATAATGCAAAAAGGTATTTGGAAACGTCTTCGTATCCAATCCGAATTCAATAAAAAACAATCAAAAATCATTGATAATTCAAATGTGTGAAAGAGGAAAGAGACCTCTGAACGGTTTGTCATGCTTCACACACCCAATATTAATAATTCATTTAACCTATTTATGTACAATATCATTCAATTAAACGACAAAAATTTGTCTGAATTGCAGCAGATTGCCAAAGAGTTGGGTCTGAAAAAGGTCGATTCACTGAAAAAAGAAGAGCTGGTGTATCGTATCTTGGATGAGCAGGCAATTGTCGGTGCGACAAAAAAAGTGGCCGCACAGCAAAACAACGAAGAACGCAAGGAAGGACAGCCACGTAAGCGCTCGCGCATCAGTATAAAGAAAGAAGGGGACAAAGTATACACGGCTACCAAAGACAAAGCACAGAAGCTGGAGGCCAATACTCCTGCCCTTCCAGCACCGACTCCTTTGTTCAAGGAAATTCCTGCACCGACAGAAAAAGAGGAAATCGTGGCACCGGTTGCAGAAAAAACAGCTCAGCCGGAAGTTGCTGCTGCTCCTGCCACTGAAGAAAAGCCTAAAGCCAAGCGTGGACGTAAGCCGGGTTCAAAAAATAAATCTACTCTGGCAAAAGAAGCACAGGAAGCCGCTGAAAATAAACCTGCTGAGGTTGCTGCCAAACCGGCTCCGCTTCCTATCGACGATGACGACATGGAACTTCCACCGCTCGACTTGAATAATAACGATTTTATTCCTATCGAAGATCTTCCGTCAGAGAAATTTGAAATACCTTCTGAATTGCTGGGTAAATTTGAGGCTACCAAAATGGAGGCGCCTGTAATGCCGGCTAAAGAACCGAAACAGAAAAATCAGCAGCGTCAGGCTCGTCAGAATAATCGCAATAACCGTCCTAATAACAATAATAATAACAACAATAATCAGGGAAAGGACAACAACCCGCAGCCTGCTGCCAACCAGAATGCGCCAGAGCAACCCTCTTCTCCTTCTACCGAAACTCCTGCTAATAATGCTCCGGCACCAGCTCCCAAACCGGTAGAAAAAGTCTACGATTTTGATGATATTCTTCAAGGTACCGGCGTACTGGAAATCATGCCCGACGGATATGGCTTCCTCCGCTCTTCAGATTACAACTATCTTTCTTCACCCGATGACATTTATGTGTCACAGTCGCAGATTAAGCTGCTCGGCTTGAAAACCGGTGACGTGGTAGAAGGTACTATCCGTCCGCCTAAAGAAGGCGAAAAATATTTTCCGCTGGTAAAGGTTTCTAAAATTAACGGACTCGATCCGGCTTTGGTACGCGACCGTATTCCGTTTGATCACCTTACTCCGCTCTTCCCCGATGAAAAATTCAAATTGTGCAAAGGATATAACGACAACCTGTCGGCTCGTGTAGTTGATTTGTTTGCTCCTATCGGAAAAGGACAGCGTGCACTGATTGTGGCGCAGCCTAAGACTGGTAAGACTATCTTGATGAAGGATATTGCCAATGCCATTGCAGCCAATCATCCGGAAGTGTATATGATTATGTTGCTCATCGATGAACGTCCGGAAGAAGTAACCGACATGGCTCGCAGCGTAAAAGCTGAAGTCATCGCTTCTACTTTTGACGAACCGGCGGAACGTCACGTGAAGATAGCCGGCATCGTGCTGGAAAAAGCCAAACGTATGGTAGAATGCGGACACGATGTAGTTATCTTCTTGGACTCTATCACTCGTCTGGCTCGTGCCTACAATACGGTTTCTCCGGCATCAGGTAAGGTACTTTCCGGTGGTGTGGATGCCAATGCGTTGCATAAACCTAAACGCTTCTTCGGTGCGGCACGTAACATTGAAGGTGGAGGTTCACTGACAATTGTGGCTACTGCATTGATTGATACGGGTTCTAAGATGGACGAAGTCATCTTCGAAGAATTCAAGGGAACAGGTAACATGGAGTTGCAGCTGGATCGCAACCTGAGCAACAAGCGTATCTTCCCGGCCGTAAACATCGTGGCTTCAAGTACTCGTCGCGACGACTTGTTGCTTGACAAGACTACGCTCGACCGTATGTGGATCCTCCGCAAATACTTGTCGGACATGAATCCTATCGAAGCAATGGATTTCGTGAAAGACCGTTTGGAGAAGACAAAAGACAACGAAGAGTTCCTGATGAGTATGAACTCTTAAAAGAATATCGCATTTACATAAAGAAAAGCAGGGAGAAAATCCATGAGTGGGGTTTCTTCCTGCTTTTCTTATGATTTATATCTCTGAGTGAAAGAAAATAACTCACTTTAAAGATTATCCGCGACTGGCAATCTCAAGTATGTCTGCCGACTAACGGTTGCAATTGTTTGGCAAAGAATAATTCTATCACAGGCATAATGTCTTTCATGTCAGACGCAAATTCCAGGGCATTTAATCTGACTTCCAGTCGTAGCTCCTTTGCCCAGTGAAAGAGCTGGAGCCCCTGTGTAGTAGGTGTTTTATAGTATCCTAAGTGCTGCATTACTCGTCCCCAGAAATTTTCTTTGCATTTTCCTACGCATAAAATGTTTGTGCGTCTGTTATAGTTTTTGTAGATGACGGGAGTAACTCTTTGTCTTTTCTGCTTATACTCTTTTAAGGCCCTGATTATGTCATTGTTAGAGTGGGAAGATGTAATTTCATACCAATATAGTACAGGTCCCTTTATTTGCATCAAATCCTGAAGTAAATTTTGATATTGGACGGATTGGGTGATGTCTTTACTCAGAAAGTCTTCCAAATTCTCACACTTGATATGATAATAGAATTCTTTATAGACGTTATTTCTGCGCAGGTTTTCCAGACTGTTGCATGTGTCTGATAGAAAATCGGATAATATATGATTCATCTTTACCGGTTTTTAATATATCCATGTAGATTAAAAATTTTAGGATACGCAAAAGATACGCACAAAACCTCAAAAGTGAGGTTTATATCCTTTTTTTATCTATGAATTTATAGAGAACTTTATAAAAAATAAAGGCTAATACTCTTCATTATCAGAATATTAGCCTTTAAATACTGAGGAGCGGCAAGCGGGACTCGAACCCGTGACCCTCAGCTTGGGAAGCTGATGCTCTACCAACTGAGCTACTGCCGCGACTTTGGTGATGCAAATATAGAATTTATTTTTTAGAATCGTCCGTTTTCTCTGATTTTTTTCGTGCAGAAAATAGAAAAATTCCTTTCTCCAGCTATTCCCAAAGCTTATATAATCCGGTTTCTCCCCAATAGTGATGTACGGAGGTGGCTATACAGTTTTTATAGCGGAAGAAAAATGATCCCGATACTTCTCCACCTTTTAAATTACAGACTGGCGTTTGCAGTGAAGCTGCTTCTTCCGTAGGAACAATGTCAAAGTAACGGTACTCATATCCTTTCAGACATAAGTCGCGATAATGTGTCTGACGGTATCCGCTGCACGGACGGTTATCTTTCACAATGACTGAATAAGGCAGAATTCCCGCCATTTCGTAAGCTGTACCTCCGGGACGTGCGGTCAGCGTCTGTCCCAACAAGGCCATTCCCCCTCCTTCTGCCAGCAGTTTTCCTCCTTTCTCTACGTATTCGCGCAACTGCTCCATCAGACGTTTCCGGCGATGCAGCTGACGGGCAAACAATTCCGGATAACCTCCAGGCAGATATACGATGTCCGCTTCGGGAAGTTCACTGCCATATACCGGACTGAAACGTGTGATGTCTCCTTTCGTCTTGTCTATGCTCTGGCGATATGCAAAAGGAAAAGCTGGGTCAGAAGCCAAGGCGATTCGCTGTTTACGCTTGTCGGTCCATATATCCGTTTCTGTCTCGGAAATGTAAGGAAGTGAATAGGTACAAGGGAAAATACGGGTGGAAAGGTTCAGCAATTTGTCAATGTCTACATGCTGTGCCAGTTGTTCCGCCACTTGATTGAGAAGTTGGTCAAGACTCTTCCTTGCAGGAAGTGTCAGTGCCTGATGACGAGGTGGAAGGCCTGTTTCCTCCAGATAAGGGAGATAGCCTAAGCATTCCACCCCGGCCTCGGCACAGGTTTCGCGCAGGAAACCATATTGCGCAGCCGAAGTGACCTGATTGAAAATCACTCCGGCTATTTTCAGTTCTGTATTGAAGTGTTTGAAGCCATACAGCATGGCAGCGGTGGAATAGCCCGCATTGCGTGCACTCACCACCATCACCACAGGAATCTTCATCAGTCGGGCCATTTCGGCGCTGCTTCCCTGCGTTTTCCGGAATCCGTCGAACAAACCTGCCCGTCCTTCTATTACACACACGTCGGACTTCTCTCCATAACGATTGTAGACGGTTTGCAGGTGGCTGCGTGAGCTCAGCCAGGTGTCCAGACTTACCGGTTCACGGTCGGCAGCCAGCGCATGATAGCGAAGGTCTGCCAGTTCAGGTCCGCATTTGAAAGACTGTACACGCAGGTTACGTTGACGCAACGCACGCATCAGTCCCAAAGCAACGAGGGTCTGCCCGCTTCCAGGCATCATGGCTCCGACAAGAAACTGTGGCTTCATCTGCTTATGACAATCCTTCTATTTCTCCGTTTACAATGTCAATGTGCAATGCCTGCGGTTCTTTCGGCAATCCCGGCATACGCATCATTTCACCAGCCACTACTACCAGCATTTCTGCACCTGCATTGATGACGATGTCGCGCACGGCAAAGTTGAAGCCGGAAGCCACCCCATAAAGTTTCGGGTCGGTAGAGAATGAATACTGTGTCTTGGCTATGCAGACAGGGAAGTTGGTGTATCCCAGGTCTTTTATCATCTGAATCTTCTTGCGGGCAGCCGGACCGAACAAAACTTGTTTGGCACCATACAATTCGCAGGCAATCTTGGTGACTTTCTCTTCCACTGAGTCAGTTTCGTCGTAAGTGAAGGTCAACGGCTGTGACGGATTGTTTTCGATGGTGTTTACTACCAGATTAGCCAGTTCGATGGCACCGTCTCCACCTTCCATAAACGCGTTGTTGATGGCAAAGCCTACGCCCATTTCTTCACAGTGCTGACGTACGAAGTCAAGTTCCTCATCGGTATCGTTAGCATAACGGTTGAAAGCTACGACTACAGTCTGTCCGAATGACTGGAGGTTCTCGATGTGCTTGTCGAGGTTCTTCACACCTTCCTTCAAACCGTCCATGTTCGGTTCTTTGATTTTGTCTACATCTACCCCACCGTGCATCTTTAATCCCTGAGCTGTAGCCACGATGATGGTCAGTTTCGGCTGAAGTCCGGCTTTGCGGCATTTGATGTTGTAGAACTTCTCTGCACCCAAGTCGGCACCGAATCCGGCTTCTGTCACTACATAGTCACCGAAGGTCATTGCCAGTTTGGTAGCCAGTACTGAGTTACATCCGTGTGCGATGTTGGCAAACGGACCACCGTGTACGAAGGCCGGTGTATGTTCCGTAGTCTGTACCAGGTTAGGCGACAAGGCATCTTTCAGCAATACCGTAATCGCTCCGGCTACTCCTAAGTCTTTCACTGTGAAAGGCTTGTTGTCGATGGTAAATCCTAACAGAATGTTTTCGATGCGGCGACGCAAATCGTCTTCATCTTTTGCCAGACAGAGAATAGCCATGATTTCCGATGCCGGTGTGATGTCGAATCCCGATTCACGAGTGATACCGTTGGTCTTTCCACCCAGTCCGGTCACGATGTAGCGCAAGCCACGGTCGTTCACGTCGAGCACACGGTTCCAGAGCACTTCTTTCATGGCAAAACCATTGTCTTTGTTCTGGTACATATAGTTGTCGAGCAAGGCTGTAATCATGTTGTGAGCCGAAGTGATGGCGTGGAAGTCACCTGTAAAGTGCAGGTTGATTTTGTCCATTGGGAGCACCTGTGCATAACCACCTCCGGCAGCTCCACCTTTCATACCGAAGCAAGGACCAAGTGACGGCTCGCGCAAGGCACAGAAGGCTCTCTTTCCGATTTTGTTCAGTCCCAGTGCCAGACCGATGGATACAGTAGTCTTTCCGATACCGGCTTTGGTCGGTGTGATAGCCGTCACCAGAATCAGGTTACTCTTTTTCACCTTTTCTTCATCGATCAATGTTTCGGGAACTTTAGCAATGTAACGTCCGTAGTTAGAGATTTCTTCTACGGGAAGACCATACTCGCGGGCAATCTGCTTGATTTTTGTCAGCTCGATACTGCGAGCTATTTCAATATCTGATTTCATAGGTTCAATTTTTTTATTGTGACGCAAAGATACAAAGAAATTCCGTAACTTTGTCGTACTACATGTAAACCCTATAATTTATAATAGATATGAATAACTTCGCTTTTTACAGTCCTACCGAATTCGTGTTCGGCAAAGGAACGGAGAGCCAGACCGCTGAGCTGGTGAAGAAATATAAAGGTACGAAAGTGATGATTGTATACGGGGGAGGTTCCGTGGTTCGCAGCGGACTACTCGATAAAGTAAAAAAATACCTTGATGAAGCAGGTATTGCTCATGTGGAACTGGGAGGTATCCAGCCTAATCCTACTGACCCGAAGGTGTACGAAGGTATTGAGCTGGGACGTCGCGAAGGAATCGACTTTCTGCTTCCGGTGGGTGGTGGTTCAGTCATCGATACAGCCAAAGCCATTGCACTGGGTATCCCTTACGAAGGTGATTTCTGGGATTTCTATATAAATAAGGTAGTACCTGAAAAAGCCATTCCACTGGGTGTCGTCCTGACTATTCCTGCCGCAGGAAGTGAAGGTTCCGGTAATACGGTCATCACGAAACTGGACGGACTGAAGAAACTGAGTGTCCGTACGCACGGATTGTTGCGCCCTACATTCGCCGTGATGAATCCGGAACTGACCTATACCCTCCCCGCTTGGCAGACAGCTTGCGGGGTGACCGACATGATGGCACACATCATGGAACGCTATTTCACCAATATAGAAGATCAGGAAGTGCCCGACCGTATGTGTGAGGGAACGCTCAAAGCTATTATTACGGAAGCTCTTCGGGTAATGAAGGAGCCGGAAAACTACGGAGCTCGTGCCAACCTGATGTGGGCCGGTACCATCGCACACAACGGTACGTGCGGCGTGGGAGCTGTAGAGGACTGGGCTTCTCACTTTATGGAACACGAAGTGAGTGCCGTGTACGACGTGACGCACGGAGCCGGACTGGCTGTTATTTTCCCTGCCTGGTTAACCTACATGGCTAGCCATAACGTGGGCAAGGTGGCACAGTATGCTCATCGTGTGTGGGACGTGCCGGAATCGGACGACAAGAAGGCTATGGCGCTGGAAGGTGTAGCCCGTCTGAAATCCTTCTTCCACGCCATCGGTATGCCTGTCACCTTCAAGGAACTGGGTATCGAACATCCTGACATCGACTTGCTGGTAAAGAAACTGCATGAAAACAAGGGTGAATACGTGGGCAGCTATGTCCGTCTGGATGCACAGGCTACCCGTGAAATCTATGAACTGGCCAACCAATAAAGAATTGTTATTATGGAATATACGAACCAAGACGTACGCCGACAGGACCGCCTGCTCGATGAAGCACGTGCATTTGAGATATTAAAGGAAGGCGAATTCGGTATCCTGTCCATGCGGACTGAAGAGGGAGACGGTGCATACGGTATTCCAATCAACTATGTGTGGGACCGTGGCAACTGAACGCTTTTTAAAAACGCCTTTACGTTTGATTTGAAACGCAAAGGCGTTTTACTTAAAACGTAAGTGCGTTTAAGTTCAAACGTACTTGTGTTTTGATGCAAACGCAAGGGCGTTTTTTGGTACCCAAAAACAGACGGATAATCCCGTTTTTAGGCATGATAACCTAAAATATCACTCTTTTACGCTTTTTCATGTTTTGTAAAGTTTTGATAATTTGAGATAGTTTTATACATTTGTAAACAATCACAAACGAAAGCAGGCTTTTCTCCTTATATATTATAAGAGAAAGCGGTTCCTCTGCTTCCGGAATAAAACAAAGTGGTTCAAGGGAACAGAACCTTAATCTAAAAAAAGAGAATTATGAAAAAGTTTTTAATGACCGCTGTATTGGGAATGTTTGCATTAGCTGGTTTTTCTCAGGTAAAATGGGATACTAAGGTTGGTATGAACTTCAGTAATGTAACTAAGTATGATGATGCTAAGGCATTGCCAGGATTCCAGCTAGGAGTAGGTATGGATTATGGTTTCAGCGAAAGCTGGTCATTGCAGTCTGGATTATTGATTTCTTCTAAGGGATATAAAATTGAAGACGTTAAAGTAAGACCTATTTATTTGGATATTCCTATTTTGGCTGCTTACAAATTCAATATTAGTGATAATACGAAATTTGTCATCAATGCAGGTCCTTATTTGGCATTTGGTTTAGGAGGTAAGGCTAAAGATGACAATTTCGATTTAAAATTATTTAAAAGTGATGAAGGAGATTGGAAGCGTTTTGATTTAGGTATCCAATATGGTATCGGTCTTGAATTAAGTGATCGTTATTTGATTAATTTGACAGGACAGAATGGATTCATTAGTCCAGTAGATGGTGGAGATGATCCTAAGAATATGACCTTTACTATCGGCGTAGGTTACCGCTTCTAATTTGAGAAATAAATCTCATATTCATCTATAAAACGAAAGGTCGGCATGAAAAATCTTCAGTGCCGACCTTTTTTATGTGACTAATAACCAGCCATTCAGAAAAGAATTGAAAAAATATTGTAAAATAAACTGCGAAAACGTTTGGCTGTTTCGTGTAAAAAATATACCTTTGCACTCGCAAATGAAAATAGTGATGCACTCTTAGCTCAGTTGGTAGAGCAACTGACTCTTAATCAGTGGGTCCAGG
>OGMQ01000228.1_pt1 | contig 41675 bp, 45 predicted proteins | sample 1573291 | NCBI WGS metagenome assembly OGMQ01 (sample SAMEA2582008, study PRJEB24529) | metagenome | biome: Human gut stool | place: China | collected 2011
CGCACCTGCTTTGGGAGCAGGGGGTCGTGGGTTCGAATCCCGCTACCCCGACGAAAAAATCAAGTCAATAAAAATTGAATGGTGTTGAGCTGATACAGTTTGTATCGGCTTTTTTCGTTTATGTAAAATAGACGTAAATATACCCCGTTTGGGGGCAAATAAAGAGGGTATTTCTTTGAACTATCTTTGAACACGTTTCTCTATTTGCATCCGTTTAGGGGAAATTAAAGCAATCTCCTATCAAATTAGCCCGATTCAAGCTGTTTAATGCGATTTTAAACCTTTAAAAAACATTAAAGCAGTATGGCAACATTTAAAGCAGTCGTTTTCCAAAGTGGAAGACATGTCAAGCAAGATGGAACATCAAATATAAAAATTAGAATCTATCACAATAGAGAGTCACAGTACATAGCTACCGGTTATTATATCCGTCCTGAAAGCATGGACGACTCCGGTCGGATCCTACCCAACGTACCTAACAGTGAAATGATAGAGTACGAAATAAATGCGTATATCCAAAAGATCAGGAGAGAGTATTTGAAGCTAGGACAAGAAAGAACCCAATTTATGTCATGTAAGGACTTAAAAAAAGAAATAGAAAAATCATTAGTTCCTGATGCCGAGTTTATAGATTTTGTAGAGTTTACTCAAAATATAGTAATTCAAACGGAAAAGAGAAAAACAGCCGAATGGTACAGATCTTCTATCGATACCCTATGCTGGTACATGAAAAGAAAAAAGATAGATATAAAACTTATCACTTCATTCATGCTAAATAAGATGATCAAAGACTTATATCACTCCGGACCTGCCGGCACACCTTTAGAACCAGGCACGGTAAGCCATTATCTTAGGGGAATAAGAGCATTGTATAACAAGGCAAAACTCTATTATAATAACGAAGACTTTGATATTATAAGGATTCCTGGCGACCCATTCAAGAAAGTTGAAATCCCGGAGTATCGGAGAAAACGAAAGAATATAGATACCAACACCTTATTAAAAATCCGAGATTTTCAGTCTGATAAGAAATGTACTAATATGGCCCGTGATGTCTTTATGATGATGTTCTATATGATGGGAATCAACATCAATGATTTATATAGCATATCATGTGAACGTCGTGGAAGGCTGGAATACACACGTTCAAAAACAAAAACGCGGAACAATCATGAGCAAATACCGCTTTCGATAAAAATAGAACCGGAACTCCGCATCCTCCTTGATAAATACACAGAGGGTTATTTCCTCTCTTACTTTCATACCAACTATTGTAACTTGAATAATTTTATGCGGGCAGTCAATAATGGGCTGAAAGACATTTGCATGAACTTAGAACTCGATTTCAAGATCACCACGAACTGGGCGCGCCACAGCTGGGCCAGTTTGGCGCGCAACAAAGCGGGAATCCCCAAAGCTGATATAGACTTCTGCCTAGGACATGTTAACAATGACTACAAGATGGCTGACATCTACATTGATATAGACTATAGCATTTGCGACAAGGCAAATCGTGCTGTTTTGGATTTATTACAGAAAAAAGAAGAAAAAAAAGACTGAAACGTTTGCGAATTAAAAAACTCTCTCTATATTTGCAAACATAATGGTGTCGAGCTGGATAAAACAATGTTTTTATCCGGCTTTTGTTGTTTCTATAAACTTCAACAGCCTCATATTACTGAATCCCTTCTCTTCTCTATGTTATGCGCCATAAAAAACAATGACGCATGGAAATAACAGTTTCAAAAACAGCTTTATTGGATAAGCTTAAATCAATCGGGCGAATCATACAGCCCAAAAATTCAATACCGGCCTATGACAACTTTTTGTTTGTCATCGACGAATTTGGAATCATCCTGGTAACAGCAGGAGAAGAAGCCGGGCGTATCACAACGAATATAGATGGAAAAGCAGATTTTACCAATCATTCTTTTATGGCCAATGCGAAAACTTTGCTTGACGGATTAAAAGAAATCCCTGAACAGCCATTGACGATATCTATCCTAAAAAAAGAACTGATTGTCAAATACGCCAATGGCAAGTTCTCAATACCGCTTGAAAAGGAAGAGCAGTATCCCTCTATGAATACGGATAATACCGCTACCCCATTCCTTGTATCAGGTAATGATTTATTATACGGAATAAAGCAGACATTAATTTGTAGTGCTAATGACGAGCTCCGTCCGGTGCTGAATGGTGTCTATTTTGATATAGGCCTAGATTCGATGTCATTTGTCGCAACGGATGGAACTCGATTGGCTATGATTGAGAATCCATCGCCCTACACACGTAAGGAACGGGCAGCCTTCATCCTGCCAAGCAAGTTCGCAAAGGTCCTCTCCAATATTGTTCCGGAAGATTGTATGAATGTAGAGATTTCGGTAAATCAGACCAATATCTTATTTGAATTTGACTCATATCGATTAATTTGTCGTATGATTGAAGGCCGGTTCCCTAATTATCGCGCTGTTATTCCTCAAAAGCAACCCAATCGTGCTGTATTAAAGAAAGTTGATATTGTGTCAGCTTTAAAACGTGTATCTGTCTTCTGTGATGAAAGTTCATCTTTGGTAGTACTCAAGTTCGATTCCGACTCTCTTAAAATTGCAGCTCATGATTTAGATTTCTCTAAGTCTGCAGAAGAAACGATTCCCCTACAGTCAGGCTGTAATATTGAAATCGGCTTTAGAAGCAGCTTCTTGATTGAAATGGTGAATAACATTCCTTCGGAAGATATTGCCATCACTATGAGCGATCCATCGCAAGCCTCACTTCTTACCCGCTGTGACGAAGAAGTAAAAAGCTTAACCTACCTATTAATGCCTTTATCAATTAATAATTAAAGCTATGGGAAAAGAGAATCAATCATTCAAACAGGTTATTCAATCTTATTTAGAGCAACGCGCAAAGAGGGATTCCCTCTTTGCCACCTCTTTTGCGAAGCAAAGCAAGAATATAGATGAATGTTGCAACTACATTATAGGTGAAGCTAAAAAACGCGGTGATAACGCTGTATTCATGTCTGACGATGAAGTATTCGGGCTTGCAGTTCATTACTACGATGAAGATAATATCAAAGTAAGTAAGCAGACCAATTATAAGGTATCAACTGGGAATGCGAAAAAAGAAGCGGCTACAGAACAACCGGAAACTAAAAAGCCGGATTCTGCCCCTAATAAGCGTAAAGGGAAGAAAACAGAAATACCATCAGGACAATTTTTATTATTTGATGAGTTATGAGACCAAGAACTAAACTTCAAGTCAGAGTAGCTGATTTAAGCAGCCAGCTACCTAATATTGATAATATGATGATTGACTGGGCTAAAGATGATTGTTTAAATCATATAGGGTATGCAACAAAGTCACGTGTTATATGTATGGAGTGCGGCCAACGCTTCGCTCCGGAACTTGTAAAACGTAAACGTGCTGTTTGTCCTCATTGTGATACGTCTTTGAAAATAGAGCAGTCGAGGAAGCGTATCAATAAACAGACAATGTTTATTGGCAAGGCAGAAATTTGTGAGGAATTCCAAGTTATCCGAAGTTTTGAATTGATTGCTTATTACCGATCAGAAACAAAGCCTTGTTATTATATTCGTGAGATACTGCAACATTGGATAAAAGACGACGGTAACCGGGAAGTAGTAGCTCGTGCCAATAATATGGGATTCAATGGCTGGTGCGGAGAACTGGAGATACGGAATAAAGTTATTGGATCGTATTATTACAATCATAACAATGATATTTATTGCGAACGCTATCATCCGGCCTCTGTCTTTAGACCTAAATATATTCGAATGGGTATAGATTGTAAATTACGCGGTATGTCATTTCTTACTGCCACCAATACGATTCCCCATTCTCCCAAGGCTGAAACACTTCTAAAGGCAAGACGTTATGAATTAATAGATTATTTCGAGGACCACCGTTACAAGATTGATATGTATTGGCCGTCTATAAAAATTTGTCTTCGCAATAAATATCGGATTAAAGATGTTTCGATGTGGTTTGATTATCTAGAACTACTAGATCATTATCATAAAGATTTGCATAACGCTCATTACGTTTGTCCTAAGAATCTAAAAAAAGCTCATGACTTGTATGTGGCGAGAAAAAAACGTGATGATGAAAAAGAACGTAAGGCCAAGGATATGCAACGTCTGCTTAAACTCAAGAAGGATGCAGAGAATTATATCAAAGAAAAATCGAAGTTCTTTGACCTAAAAATGTATGATGGTAAAATAGTCGTAGTACCGCTCAAAAGTATTGAAGAGTTTCAACAAGAAGGTGAAATCATGCACCATTGCGTCTTTACAAATAAATATTATAAAGAAAAGGATTCACTCATTCTTTCTGCCCGAATAGGCAAGAAACATGTTGAGACTATAGAGGTCAATTTAAAGACATTCAGTATTGTTCAGTCTCAAGGGGTCTGTAACCAAGATACCGAGTACCATAACCGTATTATCGGACTCGTAAAAAAAAATATGAACTTAATACGTCAAAGACTGACGGCATAGCATACAATGACCTATATAGATTATATAAACCAATTTTGGAAGATGAATCGAAGTGTAGAATTCAGCCCGAACGAAGTCTTTTTGTACTTCTATCTCTTGAATGAGTGCAATATTCGGGGTTGGCAGAATCCGTTTGAACATCCCAACAAGACTATCGTCCTCGCAACCGGTATATCAGAGAAGACCGTCATTGAAGTTAGGAACAGATTGCAGCAAAAAGGTTTAATAACTTTCGAATCGGGTAAAAAGAATGCAAAATCGCCAGTTTATTACTTACTTGACGAAAGTAAAACGGTAAGTAAAGAGGTAAGTAAAAGGGTAAGTAAAACGGTAAGTAAAACGGTTAACCTTAAAGATAAGACTAAAGACAATAAGACAATATCTCCCTCACGCGTGGGAGAACTGTTTCCGGCTGATAGTTTTTTCGATAAGACTTTAGACGACTGTTATACTGAACTGAAATCGAATCAGTCATGGGCGGAAACAGTAACGATGAACACTCGTTCTTCCGGCAACCCTGATTTCACGTTAGAAGCCTTTTACGGGTATTTGGAGAAGTTCTTTATGAAATTACAGAATGAGGGAGAAACGACGAAGTCGTCTAAAGATGCGATGTCTCACTTTGCCCGATGGTTGACAGTTGAACTTAAAAACAAGAAAGATGAACGGAGAATTAATAAAAGCAGGGATGCAGGCGGTACTAACCCCGTTGCAGATAGTCCAGGAGACAGCAGTAATCCGAAAGGAGCTAACTCCGATACAGCAGGCCTTACAGACTGGATTGACAGCCTCCCAATTGGTCGCTGAATGGAGCGGGACAATCGCGCAATTGAACTGTAATGTCTCATTGTTTGATGTGGCTAATGCTGAGAATATCCCTACTCTAGCTGACGTAAACAGAAGCTTTAGCAATTCGACATCAGTAGAGATTATTACTGAACATTTGAAGTCAGTATTAAGATATGCCGGTGTTGAACTAACCGATGCTCAACTGGCGGAAACAGCCTTATCAATTTTATCTAGTTACTGGTACCTGAACTTAGCCGAGTTATGCATTTTCTTCTCCCAGCTAAAGAATGGCAGCCGAGGACAATTTGTGTGGGGGACGAAAATCAACAATCAAGCTATCATGGTAGCGCTTGCCGATTTTTGCAAAGACAGACGTAGAGAGATTGAGCATAAGGAAAACATCAGGATACGTCAAGACACGGAGAACGGATATTCCCGATCAGAGACATTGTCTAAAGACATCGTTCTAGGTACAAAAGGTATTAAAAACGCTCGAGAAGAAGCAATGCAAAGTTTTGAGGCCTTTCTGAAGTTCTTCCCACATCTACCGGAGAAGTACGACGCAAAAGTTCTATGGAGAGCATGGGGAGGCGACAATGAAGCTCTGCATAAAATCTACGGTGAGAAGATTCCTGCTAAAGATGTGGCCGAAATGGATATAGGAATGTATTTGTGTAATTACAACATTGCCAAGGATAAAGAGTTGGAAAAATAAATGCGGCCGGCGTACCACCACCGACCGCTTTCATAAGCATAAAGCTTTGTATTGCTATTAGGAACAGCAAATATATAAAATCTTTATGCATATGGCAAGTGAAGCAGTAAATAATTACATAACTAAGCGCTACGAGCGATGGCTTGATTACTCTTTGTATCATTGTGGGCTTGCTGGCATTTCAGACGAAGCAACAGACGTCCTAAATGAGGTCATATGTTCGCTCCTTCAGAAGCAAAGCAAGCTACTTGATAAATTACTCAACACAAAGAAAAATGGCTATACAGAGCTTGATTTCTTTGTTTTGAAGATGATAAAGTTGAACGCATCCTCTCCTACTTCACAGTACCGAAGTAGATACAAACCTTTACCAGTGGATGATAATGTAGATTATTCCAGGCTGGATATCGAGGATATTTCAGATGATTCAGTAGATCGAAATGCTGAAATATTAGACAGGCTGCATTTAGTAAGAGATACATTTGAAAGCTTAGAACTCGGAGATTTAGCTGCACATGTGTTTGAGTTTCATTTCTTCCAGGATGGAAATTTCTCTGAATGGGAAGGTCCGGAGACATTGAAGCAGCTATATGAGATATATAACGGAGTACAAGAACTTATTAGAAAGAAAATAGCCGGGGAATCTATATTTTAATTGAAATTCCTTGGTCATGGAAGAAAAAGAAAAAATTACAATTGATCCCCGGAACTATCGTATCCATGGGGACGAAAACAAGCGGCTTATCCACAAAAGCCTTGTTGAATGTGGAGCCGGTCGGTCCGTGTTGGCTGACCGGAATAGTGTGTTAATCGCTGGAAACGGTGTCTATGAGGAAGCTCAAAAGCTAGGACTCAAAGTACGGATTATCGAGTCCGATGGTAAAGAGTTAGTCGTTATTAAGCGTACCGACTTATCTACGGAAGATGAAAAAAGAAGGTTGCTTGCCTTAGCGGACAATCATACTTCCGACACTTCTCATTTTAACTTCTCTGCTATTGTTGAGGACATCGGCCTTGATAAGCTATGTGACTGGAATCTGGATATTCCGAACTTCAACATCGATGAAGATAAATTAGATGATTTCTTTAGTGGAAGCACACAGCTGGTATCCAAAAAAGATAAGGTTTTGATTTGTCCTTTCTGTGGTAAAAACGTGCACGAGAAGGAGGGAAAACATGATTAAAAAGGTCATAACATATAATCAAGTGATCGGATTTCACTCCTATCCGGATGCTCCAGCTTCGTGCGCATATCTATCGAAACGTCATCGGCATATATTCATTATCAGTTGTGAGTTCAAAGTGTCACACAATAACAGGGAAATCGAAATTAATACCATGCAAGAACAGCTTTCAGCCAAGTTACAGGAAGAATTTGGGGCGCCATGTGAGTTCGGCTCATTGTCGTGTGAAGATGTCGCCACGTGGCTTTTAAATCGTTTTCCAGAAATGTCGGAAGCTAAAGTACTGGAGGACGGTTTCGGTGGATCCATTATTCAAAGATAATCTGAAAGTCCATTTTGCCGGATGCGAGAACCTAGACAAGCTAACAGCACTTCATTCTGTCGGAGTTAAATACTTCCTATTTACTTGCTATCCATTCGTAAAGCAAATGCTGAATGGGAAACTTTCTAATAGGAATAGGAACAATATCATTCCTTCATTAGTATCTTCCCTTGGTGAACATGTAATCATGGATTCTGGGCTTTTTACTCTGATGTTTGGAGCTGATAAAGGAAAGCGAGACGAAGCATTCCTGTACACTTGGATGTTGAAGTTAGTTGATTTCGTGAAGGAAACGGGCTTCAAAGGTACATGTGTTGAAGTAGACTGTCAGAAGATCCTCTCTCCTGAAATGGCATGGTCTTTTAGAAAAGAAATGAAACGACTTCTTCCCAATAACAGGATAATCAATGTCTTTCATTTGGAAGATGGAAAGGAAGGTTTAAATCGTATGATTGATTTCTCCGATTACATTGCGATAAGCGTTCCAGAATTAAGAATACACAAGAGTTGTACCTATAAAACAGATGTTGCTCATTTGACTAGGTATATCAAGCAAAGAAAGCCACAAATTGACATACATCTGTTAGGGTGTACCGAATCGAAGATGTTGAAAGAGAATCGCTTTTGCACAAGTGCTGATAGTACGACGTGGAGTGCAATCGTAAGATGGCCGAAATTGCCTTTTGTCATTAATGGGAAAAAGATACCGAAGTATATCGGAGATTTGGATGAATCTAAACTGTTGGAGTTTTATGCCGAAAATGTGGATCAGCTAATAACTAAATATAGATTCAACTCCTGTTCTAAACTCACGTTGGCAAAAGTATGTTTAGCAGGCGAGTTAAGCCTGCACGAATATGATTATTTATTAGGTAACCAAAGATGAAAATTATGTATACAGTAAAAAAGCGTATTGAGATTTCAGCTTCACATAGCTTGAAGCTATCCTACGAGAGCAAATGTCAGAACCTGCACGGGCACAATTGGATTATAATTGTTTGGTGCCAGGCAAAAGACCTGAATTCCGATGGAATGGTAATTGATTTCAGTCATATCAAACAAAAAATACAAGATAAGTTAGATCACAAGAATCTGAATGAGGTTCTTCCATTCAACACAACTGCGGAGAATATGGCAAAATGGATTTGCGGTCAGGTACCGGGATGTTTTAAAGTAATGGTACAAGAATCAGAAAATAATATTGCGTGGTATGAAAAAGATAAATGAGATTTTTTATAGTATTCAGGGAGAAGGTTATCGTACTGGTACTCCTGCTGTTTTCGTTCGTTTCTCCGGATGTAATTTGAAATGCCCCTTCTGTGATACACAACATTCTTCCGGAAGAGAAATGTCGGATGAGGAAATTATCAAAAAGATTTGCTTCTATCCTACTCGCTTCGTTGTTTTGACCGGTGGCGAGCCGGGATTGCAGGTAGATCGAAAGTTTATCAATAAGCTCCATCAGGCAGGGAAGTTCGTTCAGATAGAAACAAACGGGACCGTCCCTATTCCAAGAAACATTGACTGGGTGACTTGTTCGCCTAAAGAAGGCAGCAAGGTTATTATAGTCAATCCTCATGAAATAAAGGTCGTATATACAGGACAGGACCTATCAGCCTATGAAGCAATGACAGCAGCCGTGTATTATCTACAACCATGCTCCTGCCAAAACACAGAAGAAGTTATTAACTACGTAAAAGAACACCCTAAATGGAAACTAAGTCTACAGACACAAAAGATATTGAATATGCAGTAAGAACAATCTTATCGTACATTGGTGACAATCCAGAACGAGAAGGATTAAAAGGAACACCGGAACGTATTGTTAGAATGTGGAAAGAACTATTTCGCGGGTACGATCCAGAACAGGCGCCAAAAGTAACAATTTTCCCAAATGGTAAAGATGGATTATCCTTTAATAGCATAGTAGCAGACTCTGGTACCTACTACTCAATGTGCGAGCACCACATGATGCCCTTCTTCGGAAAGTATTGGTTTGCCTATATTCCTAATCCAGAAGGAAGCATATTAGGTATCTCAAAGATTGGCCGTGTTATCGATTATTGTGCAGCCCGTTTACAGGTACAGGAGAGATTAGCTCAAGATGTCGTTATGATGATAGTGGATGCACTCGGAAAAGAACACCCACCGCTAGCTGTTGGAATAATTATGGAGGGTGAACATCTCTGCAAATCGATGCGCGGTGTGAAAAAAGCAGGAAAAATGCATTCTTCGTTCTATTTTGATAATGGAAAGTTGCCTGAATTGAAGGCTGAATTATCACAGTTTGTTAGTTATGGTTAATTTATGACAGAGAAGAAGAATCCGGCTGAAAAGAAAAAAAGAGGGCGTAAATCGGAATACAGAATAGAATTCTCCGATCAGGCCTTAAAGCTTTGTTTGTTGGGTGCAACGGATAAAGAGCTAGCCGAATTCTTCTCTGTTTCCGAACAAACATTGAACAAATGGAAAAAGGACTATCCCGAATTTCTTGAGTCCCTAAAAAAGGGAAAGAATATTGCAGATGCTAATGTTGCATCCCGTCTTTATAACCGTGCCATCGGCTATGACTGTAAAGCCACCAAATTCGCAACATCAGAAGGAAAGATTACTGATTCAAAAGAATACATAGAGCATTATCCTCCTGATACAACGGCTGCAATATTTTGGCTGAAGAACCGGCAGCCGGAGAAATGGCGTGACAAGAAAGAAGTTGATGCAAATGTGAATATTGGTGATGAACTGGAAGGATTGAGTGACGAACAGTTACAGTCTATTATTGATGGTAAAGAAGAAAAGTAAAAGAGAAATATTGATTCGTAAGGCGAAAGCTGCTACCATACTCCGCAAACGAATAGCAAAGAAAGACTTTTGGGCGTTCTGTTTATACTATGATCCGAAGTTTTTCTCTAAACGTCTGTTCCTAAAAAAAGTCGCTGAAGCGTTCATGCGTGTGTATAGCTCGTATTCTGCGGGTATAATCTACCGTCTTGCTGTCAGTATGCCACCACGTGCCGGAAAGTCTTATATATCCTCTCTTTTCATCGCTTGGATGTACGGCCACTTTCCCGAAGAATCTGTAATGCGTAACTGTTGTTCTGACACGTTATACAACAAGCTCTCTTATGATACCCGCGATATTGTCAAATCAAAACGTTATCATGAGATATTTACTGAGATTCACCTAAAAGGAGATAAACAGAATGTCAAAGGTTGGAATGTAGAAGGTGCTCGGCAGGTAAGCTACTTCGGTGGCGGTGTCGGCGGTACTGTGATCGGATTCGGTGCTTCTATGCTAGCTATGACAGACGACTTGTACAAGAGCCTGGAAGATGCGTTATCCGACAATAATAACGAGAAGGTATGGTCTTGGAAACAAGGTACGCACGATTCACGTATTGAAGGAAGCTGCTGCATGATTGACATCGGTACACGCTGGTCTTCTAATGATGTCCTCGGACGCATGGAAGAAGCCGGCAAGTACAATGAAATCATTCGTATTGCCGCCCTGGATGAGAACGACGAAACTTTCTGTGCCGATGTACATACAACAGAGTACTACAAGGAACTACGTTCTGAAACAGACGAAAGTATCTGGATGGCCGAGTATATGCAGGAGCCCTTCGAAGCCAAAGGCCTATTATTCCCTAAATCTGCTCTCATGCGTTTTAAAAGTGCTGATATCGCAGGAAAGAAACCTGATGGTGTTATCGGTGGTTGTGATACGGCAGACAAGGGAGATGATGATTTTTGCGCACCATTCGCAAAGGTATTCGGGCCGAAGTACTTTATTACGGATGTACTATTTACCAAGGCCCCTGTAGAAGTTACAGAGCCGCGCCTGGCTCAAATGGTAATTGATACCGAATGCGACCAGATGCGTATTGAATCAAACAACGGTGGACGCATATTTGCTATCCATGTCCGTAAATTGGTAACGGCGGAAAAGAAAGCTTGCATCATACAAGCCCGTCCTACTACACAACACAAACCAACACGAATCATTATGAAGGCCGGTTGGATAAAGAAGTACTGTGCTTTCCTCGATGAATTGGAATACACCAAAGGTTCGGATTATGGCCGTTTCATGAAAGCTCTTACCAGTTACAAGCGCGAGGGTGATAACGCTCACGATGATGCACCGGACGGAATGACAATACTCGCTGAGTTTGCCGAATCACTCGGTCTGAAATTAAAAACTTCAAATCGCAAGGTAGGACGTGGATAATTGTTTATGGTACGCTTTTTGTATTTTGATTATAATATTAATTTAAAAAATAATATTATGTCGACAACAAATTTTGATGAATTTCTTCACGGAGTAAATTTGGATGATTACAATGAAATTTATGAATTAGCAAATGCTGCTAGTCAAGGAGAAAATGGTAATTATTATGAAGTGACCCAAGATGGGGATAAAATCTTTATTAAATGTGTCTATGCTGATATAACTTTAGCTTTATTGTCAGAAGCGGCAAGAAATGCTTTTATATCAAAACTGGAGCAGGATTATATGGATGGTATGGACCAAGAAAGTTTCTGGGGGTATAAGAGGGCTTTGGAAAAATCTGATGAAGAGGATGCTAGGCATGGCATTTAAGAGTTCTTAGATTTATATTGGCAGAGGATGCTGACAAATTGTCAACATCCTCTGCCAATTATTGGAGTATATTTTGTCTGGCATTATATTTTAAGAGAAAAGTATATGCCAGATATTAAGGATATTCTAAAGAAAGATGACTTTGGTAGCATAGTAGGTGATTTATGCGTTGATACACGCGAGAACCGCAATCCTCGCGAGTATATGGAAGAATACGATGGCGACAGGACTCGACGTAAAGAATCTGTCGGGTATCGTGAACGGAAGAAGATTGCTGTATATTCGGAAACAGAAAAAGAGGTTGATGCCGATACAGGAGAAGAAAGACCTAAGAGACTAGAGGATAAAACTGTAGAAGTCGCTCAAGTAGTGACTAATCTACCCAAAAAGATAGTTCGCACCTCTGTTGCCTTTCTGTTTGGTGGTGAAATGACTATCACAGCCGAAGATTCAAACGACGGTTTCAGCGAGTTTAAAAAGGTCTACAAGCGTAAGCTCAAGATGCAATCAGTATTAAAAGAGTTTGCCCGCAAGGTATTGTCTGAAACCAAAGCTGCTATTGTTTTCTATCCGGTTACCCGGGATGATGGTAAGAGTCAGCTAAAGGTTAAAATCCTCTCTACTCCCAAAGATAGCAATACCGAATGTGAATTCTATCCGCATTTCGATGAAGACGACGATATGGACGGCTTTCTCTATAAATACAATGCAGAGGTTAATGGTCGTACTTGCGAATGCGTGAAGATATACACGAAAGATACTATCTACTCCGGTGTTATGGATGGCGTTTGGCTAGTGAAAAAGACAAAAAATCTCTTCGGTAAGATTCCGGTAGTATATGCCGAGGTCGATTGTCCTGATTGGGACGATGTTGCTAATTTGATGGATAAAAAGGAGATGAGACTTTCCCGTCTGTCAGATACAAATGATTATTTCTCTGAACCAATTTTAAAAACCTATGGCCTTGCAAATCTACCGAGTAAAGAGACAGTTGGCAAGGAATTGAACTTCGGAATAGAAATAGACCCTGATACCGGTACGTCGTATCATGGTGATGCCGATTACTTAGCATGGCAACAGTCTTGTGAATCCGTTACACTCGAACTTAACCAATTAGATGATGCCATACACTCCGGAGCTTCCAGCCCTGATTTATCAATGAATAAACTAATGGGATTAGGTAACTTAAGCGGGACATCTCGCCGATTTATGCTGATTGATGCAGAAATAAAAGCCAGTGAGCAGATGGAAATCTTCGGCCCTGCTGTTCAACGTACCGTGGCAATAGTTCAAGCAGGAATGGCTAATATTACACATACCAAGTATGCGTCACAGCTAAATGATAATTTTATTGAGGTGGAGTTTGGCAGTATTCTCCCACAGGACCTGGCTGAAGAACTCAAGAACCTCGAAACTGCTTCTCAATTCAATAGCAAGGAAACGATTATAAAGAATTCACCATACACTGACGATGTGGAAACAGAATTGAATCGTAAGAAGCAAGACGAAAAAGAGACTGCACAAAATAATTCATTTATTGGAGCAACTTTATAATTTATGCCCGGACTTTCTTTCTACGATAAACAACATATACAGAAAATTGCTGCACAGCAGGCCGTAATAGCCAATATCTTTAATCAGTTTATACTTTCTGTTTCCCCGTATCTCCGTAAATGGTCTGATGCGGGAAAAAATAACGTGTGGATACAGAATCGTAGCATTGAAAATGCCGTCGACAAAGAGCTACTGACATTGGAATCATTGCTAATTAAAAATATCGAATCGTTTCAGTTCGATGCATGGAAGCGGTCAGATATGAAGAATGACGATTTCATACGTGAGTATATCAAAGGAATGTCTATTTCATCGGTTGCCAAGGAAGGTATGTTCACACACAGTATGTCTGCTTTTTCGGCCTTTCAGAAGGAGGTAGATGCTCAAGGGTTGCGATTATCTGATAGAGTTTGGAACATAGCACAACAAACGAAATCTCAATTAGAGTTCTATCTTGATAGCGGTATTGCTGCTGGTCGAAGTTCAAATGAGATTAGTCGCGATATGCGGCAGTTACTAGACAAGCCGGACAAACGCTTTCGCCGTGTACGAAACGACGAAGGTAAGCTTGTATTATCTCGTCCTATGAAAGACTACCATCCGGGACAGGGTGTGTATCGTAGCGCCAAGATGAACGCTCTCCGGACATCTGCAACAACCACAAATATAGCTTACCGTAGTGCAGACTATGAGCGTTGGAGTAAGCAGGATTTCGTACTAGGTATCGAGATACAACGTTCGGCCAATAATCGCGGACCGTGCAAAATCTGTGATGCGATGGTCGGAAAATATCCGAAGACATTCAAGTTTACAGGCTTCCATCCTTTCTGTATCTGCTTCGCTACTCCTATCGTAATGGAACCGGATAATTTAGCTGATTTCCTGCTGAATGACACAGTTCCGCACGAGCAGATTATTACGGATATTCCCCAGAAAGCAAAGGATTTCGTCAGTGAGAATAAAGATGGATTGCAATCGGCTTTTTGGTATAAGGATAACTTCACTAAGGATGGAGATATCAATGAGCGTATAAAGATTGCTATTAAACCAGAAAAGCCACAACAGCTTGTAATTGAGCCTAAATATACCTTCAAAGAAAGTAAGAGCATAGAAGAAGCACAGGAGTTTGCACGTCAATTCTGTCAAAAAAACATGCTTGACCGTACATTCAAGGGAGAGATTAATTACAAAGGTATATCCGTCGATAATGCAAACGAAATCAATAAAGTACTCGCAGATGTTTTCAATCAATTAGATATGCCTAAAATTAGCGGTATCAAGGTTATATCACCAACTTCTGTACAGGGAAAAAAGGCTTTTTCTGATGGTGTAGATGCTGTTGCCTCTTATAGTCCAGTTGACGGAGGTATATTCTTGAATAAAGATATCTTAAAATCACCAAAGGCTTTTGCTGAATATATGCAAAAGTCACAAGATGCATGGAGTAAAGTAATGGAGAATATAGACCGATTAACTCCTGCTCAAAGAGCAATAGCTATGCGTTATAAAGAAGCTGGTCGGTCATTGGTAGATGAAACTTTACAAGGATGTATTCGTCATGAAATAGGACATCATGTACAATGGAAGATGTTACCAACTAATTTGAATAATGAACTAGGTAAGGAAATGAGCCTGTATGCCAGTAAAATTTCTGGTTATGCTACATCAAGCAAGTCTGAGTATTTAGCTGAAAGCTTTGTCGCCTATATGCGGGGTGAAAAGGCTAATATTGACCCCAAGTTAGTGGAATTTCTTGATTCTAAGTTTGTATCCAATTCGGTCGTCAAAATTGTACCAAAGAAAATCAAACGCATCAAGACCGATATAGAGAAAAATGATATTCAGAAAAGATGGGATGAACGATTTGTAAGAAACTTCAATCAAACCAAGATTGAGCAAAAAATTGGCATCAAGAGAGGTGAAGAAATGACTTTCGAAGAAGCTAATGAACTACGGGGAAATATAAACTTCGGTAAAGGGAATGAATATGGTGTAAACTGTCAATCTTGTGTTGTTGCTAACGAGTTGAGACGACGTGGATATGATGTAACAGCACTGCCTAATCTTGAGAAAAAAGGGAATATTCCCCATGAGCTCTCAAAAAGAACTAACTGGGCATGGATTGATCCGAAAACGATGGTTATGCCTGAAAAAAAGACAGCAGGTGGCATATATGATATAACCAGAACAGGGGCTTTAAAAAGCAAAAGTATAAAAGAGTTAACCAAGGAACTAGTCGAACTAGTAAAAGAGCCAGGAAGATACCATATTGATTTCTCTTGGAAAGGTCGAAATTCGGGGCATATTATTACTTTGGAAAAATCACTTGATGGAAAAATAGTCATATATGATCCACAAACTGGAAAAATAAAAAATTGGGGAGAACTATCAAAGGAAATAAGCCTGAAATATGGAGTCAATGTACTACGTGTGGATAATCTTCTAGTAAATACTGATATTATTAACGGAATAGTGAAGAAATTATAGCAGTGTCTCTGAATATCCTTTTGGCATAGAAGTCATTCCCATGATATCTGTCGATTGTGTATAAGGAGCCAGTGTAGCAACGCCATCTTTTACAAGGATAAACCGAGGATAACCAATACAACGCCCTTCATCTTCTTTCCGGGATGCTGTATATGCCAAATAATCGTTCCACTCTCCATAGTAGGAAACTTGGTCGAATCCATTTTGAAGAGCGAGTGCTTTAGCTTTGACTTTATATTCTTTCTTCTTATCCATATTGCAAATGTATGCATTTGATTCTGAAATAAAATATATAAGCAGGAAAAATTTACTCCCTTTATATTTTAATAGAAAATCGTTATGACAATCATTGATGCAATTAAAAAGGGATTGAAAGCCGCAGGTGTAAACGAAAAGTACGCTGTAAAGGTTCAGAAACTCTTCAAAATCGAAAAGGAGGAGGATATTGATACTTATATTGCCTTGTTCAAAGACAATATTCTTCCTGATCTTGAAAACACATCCGCAATAGAAAAAGCGAAAAAGGATGCTATTTCCGAGTATGAAAAGAGCAATGGTTTAAAGGATGGCAAACCTATCAAATCGGCTAAAAAGACTAAGAAAACGGTAAAATCCGAAGACGATGATGAAGAAGACGATAAAGACGAGGACGAAGACTTCGAAGGATTGCCTGCTTCTGTTGTTAAGTTATTGAAAGCCCAACAGAAACAGATTTCCGAGTTGGCTGCATCTGTCTCTACTGTCGCTTCAACAGTCACAACTTCTACAAAACAAGCATCTGCTAAAGCGTTATTTGCAGATTCTAAACTCCCTGCAAAATGGTTCAACCGTATTGATGTCAACTCGGAAACCTCTGTTGAAGACCAGATTAAAGAGCTTCAGGAAGAATATGCCGAAATCAAACAATCTGTTATTGATGATGAGATCGCCGGTGGTGATTACAAGCCTAATTCCTATAAGCCTAAAGAACGTACCGAACAGGAATGGTTGAAGTTAATGGAGGACGAGGAAAGCTCTGATAATGGCACTGCTAGCCTTGGTCTGGAAGAATAATTATTAATATTTAAAGCTATGTTCAGAAAAAAACAAAGTGAATTTCAGTATGCTCCCGGTATCGAAAAGATTATCGAGGACATTCAGGGCGGTGGAACTATTGCCCGCGCGGAACTGAAGGAAATCATCGACGAGCTTCCTCCGCTTGTAATCGTGGGTAAAGATGCTAATGGTCTTTACCATGTAGTTAAAACCGGAAAAGTTACCGCTGTCGCGGCTGCCGATGCTGTTGCTATTCAAATCGCAAAGAATCATGTGTTCAAAGTTGGAGAAGCTGTTACAATCGGCGGTGCTTTAACCGGCGCTTCTGATGTAATCTCTGCAATCGACAAGACCAATACGGCTTATGACACGATAACTCTTGCCGGAGCTATTGGAGCCGCAAAGATGAATGATGTGTTGGTTCTCGTTACCGCTAAAGCTGCTGCCAAAGCTGCTAAGTTCAAATATACCCCGGAGGTTATCACTATGAACAAGGTTGATGTGACCGTTGCTAACCAGCAATCCGGACTCTTGGTGCGTGGTACTGTTAATGAGGCAGTAATGCCCTACCCTGTTGACGACGCTATTAAAGCGTTGCTCCGTTTTATCCGTTTTGTCTAATCCATTAAAATAATGATATATGGAAAGAAGTTTAATTAAACAAGTGAACCGTAAGAACATGGGAGCACGACTTAACTCACGTAAGGTTAAGCCGGTCTTCTTCCCTAACTTTTTCGGTGTAAAGCAGAAAGATTCTCTGAAATGGGAAACTTTGACTGGAGAGAAAGGTGCTCCTGTTATTGCAGACGTTATCAGCTTTGATTCTTCTGCACCGCAAAAGAAACGTGAAGTTGTAGGTAAGATGTCAGGTGATATCCCCAAGACTGCCGTTAAGCGTGGTATGAATGAAAGCGACTGGAACGAATACCGGCAACTTAGCCGTGATTGTGAAGGTGATTCGGATTTGAAATCTATCCTTGACCTCGCTTTCAAAGATCAGGACTTTGTATATAACGCTGTTCGTGGACGTTTCGAATGGTGGTGCATGCAGTTGTTATCCAAAGGTGGATTCATCCTCAATTCAAGCAACAATAACGGTATTGTTACCGAAGAATTTGTCGGTTGCGGTATGCCTAACACGAACAAGATAGTATCTACCGAGGACTGGGCTAAGTCAGCAACAGCCGATGGTTTGCAGGATATCGAAGATACCGTAGTCGCCGCTTCTGCCGAAGGTGTCACTATTAAATACGTAGTGATGCGTAAAGACAGATTTGCTTTATTGAAGAAGCAAAAGGCTGTTATTGAAAAGGTAAAAGGCTGGATTAATCAGAAAGAAAAGCTGACTATCTCCAAAAAGGTTATTAACGAGTACCTTTCCGGACAAGAGAATACAGAAGGCGTTCAAATCGTTCTTGTAAGTCCGTCTGTTCGTATAGAGAATGCCGCCCATCAACGTACAACAGTAAACCCGTGGGAAGCAAACAATATCTGTTTCCTGGAGGATTTGCAGTGTGGCGATATCCAGCATGGCCCTATCGCAGCAGAACATTCGGTTGAATACAAGAAGAAAGCTACCACGCTGAAAAAAGACTTTGTTTTTATCAGCAAATGGTCTGAGTTAGAACCATTCAAGGAATGGACTAAAGCGGAAGCTAATGCTATCCCGGTTATCAATGACCCTGATGCAATGTACATCATGAAGACTGATGGTAAAGCATGGGCGGAAGGCGAAGATACTGAAAAAACAGACGAAGACGGTTATTAATTATTATTATGGCAACAATCAGAGAAACAATACTGGAATATCCTTCTGTTGGGGATATGGAAGGCTTCTTGGAGAATGTAGTCTTTGTAAAACGTGATGTTAATCCTGAAGATAAATGCACTGCTGAAAACATGAAGTCGGTCGGTCTTTGTGTCGCTGATACGTACGCCATGATGGTAAATTCGCAAGATTTCAGTGAAAATAAGCTTTCCATCACTCATCCCCGTTCTTTCTATATTCAGACTGCAAGACAGTTATATATCGAGAATGGGGAGCCGGAGAAAGCTGCTAAACTTGGGAAACGAATCATTATCAAAGGAAGAGCTGGTAACAGATGGTAAAACGGTATCCACATACAGCAATAGTTACTATTGAGGCTAACGGGCGCTTAGTTGATGGTGAATGGGTTCCTGGGAAACCGGTTGAAATATCTGTCCCCGGACGCTACGACCCGGTAAGCGATGGAAGAATTGTTTTAAAACACAATTCGGCTGGTGATGAAACACAGGTACATGGCTATTTCTACTCCAAAATGCAACCGCCGACAGACAGTAAGTTCTTGCGTTTGAAAGTTGCATCAAAGGGTATTGATGTACCGGTTATTTGCTGGGAACCCTATCAATCACATTCAATTATCAACGTATGAGAAATGGCATGACTCCCCTATTTGACCAAAAGTCACTAGAACGATGGTTTGAGCAATTTCAAAGTAAAGCAGAATATAAGACGCTTGTTCTCCTGCAAGCAGGAGGTGAAAAGTTTATCGAAGTAGCCCGCCGGAGTGGCTCATATAAAGACCAGACTGGTAATCTTCGTTCCTCTATCGGATATATAATTGCAAAAGATGGGGAAGTTGTCAAGGAGAACTTCAAGGAAAGCGACAAAGGGACTGATAAGACAACTGGTAAATATAAAGGGCGTAGGCTTGCAGAAGAAGTATCTCTGTCTCATACCGGTGGTTATATATTGGTTGGTGTTGCAGGTATGGAGTATGCGGCAGCCGTTGAAGCAAAAGGATATGAAGTTATTTCAGGTGCTAATACGCAATGTGAGAAATATCTAAGGGATACGTTGAAATCAGTTTTTAGCAAGATTTGATTATGGATGAATTTGACGCTATAGATATAGTTTATAATGCTGTGGCCGCTGCGGACACCGATATTGTGATTTACAAGGACAAATCGGAAGCAGGTGTTGCTAGTGAACATATTGTTATTAATCACCTGCAACTGAATGAACTTGACTTTATTAATAAAGTGCCTGTCAATATCAACATCTTCGTTCCCTTGAATGATAATGGGATGAACCGACGTCAACGAATGAAAGAATTAAAGCGTAAGGTACGGAAATCGCTTGATTCAATCAACAGTAACGACGGCAGATGTAAAGAAGTAACAGTCATTTGGAGTGTTCCAATACCGGAACTGAAAGAAGGATTTTCGTGTGTAAATATTAGATTAGAAATTTTAATTGACAAGTAATTATGGCAGGAGAAGTAAGACCTATCGCCATGGGCGTAGGAAAAATTAAGTTTGGAACAGTCGGTGACGGAGTTCCTGGAACAGACCTCAAAGAATTTCCATTGCCTTTCAAAGGCAGTGTGGCATTTAACTTTGCCGACCCTAAAGAAGTAAAGATTGAGACGGAAGGGAGCGATGAACCTCTATATGTTGAATTTGTAAAAGACACAACGGACTATATAGAGTTCTCAATTCCTACTCCCTCTAATGAAGTAATCAAGGATTTGGCGGGTGGAGAGATTGAAACGACTGGAGGAAAGAATATCTGGAATAAACCTCTCAATGTCCCTTCCATTTCAAAAACGTTCCAATGCGAAACGCTACCTAAGGATGGCAAAAAGGTGGTTTATACCATTGTTAATGGAAAAGTCAGTTCCAAAATTTCGCAAGCTCCCGGTTCAGAGCAAGCCGAATTATTGCTTGTACGTGTATATGTCCAAGCAGCTATTACGATAGCCGGAGTTAAAAAAACTGCATTTATGCGTGAGGTAGTAACTGTTACCGAAGAGGGAGCAGCGTAATCATTAATTGGATTCCTGTATAGCTAAGTTGGCAAAAGCACTACATCGGTTATGTAGAGACCGGCGGTTCGAATCCGTCTGCAGGAGCAAACTATTGAAGGATGGAGCTGAAAGTATTGAAGGTTAGTTGCAAATGGCTTGAAATATTGCCCGGAAGTACAACGGGCTAGGCTCCTTAATTATGAGTATAAAGAACTTATTTCAGCAAGAATCGGAATCTGTAACGGGCCAGCCCGTCAAAATTCCATTTGATTTCACTAACCGAGATTCTATCCCTAAAGGGAAAAATCCCGGCGATTGTATTGTAATAAAACCTATCACTGTCCGGACATGGTTCCGGATTCGTCCCCTTCTACTTAACATAGAGAAAGACGACATTGAAAAGATGATCGTAAAGACAGGGGAACTGACAAATAATTTCCCGGAGATGATGAATAAGTATGGAGAACTACTTCTCGACATTGTTTGCCTAGGCATACACAATAAATCAAGTGAACCGCCGGGATGGTTTAGAGATGTTCTTGCAGACAATACCACATGGGAAGATATACGCATTTTACTCAATGCGATTATATACCGCATAGGATATCACCCTTTTTGCACCTCTATCACGATGCTTCGGAACGTGAGCCCCCTGGAAGAGACGGAGATAATAGCCGCTCGGAAAAACTTGCAAAGCTGGAAAGTTACAATCCAAGCAGATTCTTAGTAATCGCAAAAGAAGCGCTAGGATTAACTTTTAAAGAAACGCTGGATAGTAGCTATGAATTAATAGAAATGTTACTGCAGGAGTACTCATTTATGATGAGAGAGCGTAATAAGACGCCGGATAAAGACGGAGAAATAGAAGGTAGAGATTTTGAATGGGTAGAACTACCCTCCTTCGATAATCCAAACGAAAAAGTCCGAATGAAAAAATATCACGATATCGGCGGAAAAGTGAAAAGTTAGATAAATTGTTGCTATATTTATATATTAAGTGAAATCTGATTTCTATAAAATTTGGTTTAGAGTTATTTTTATGCGCCCCTGTGTCTGCGAAGATATGGGGGATTTTTATATTTATAGAAAAAGGCTATCTCTTCCCTATTCTTTCCGACCAAGGAACATAATCTTTCATTTACACTAGGGATTATGCAGTAAAGGGAATTGATAGCCTATATTGTGATATAGTAGGCTTGTCAACTCCCTAGAGTAAAATAAAAAGTTGTTCCTTGGTCTTAGAACAGTGCAAAGATGCTGATTCTTCTTGAAACAGCCAAATTTTGTCACTATTTATATTTTAAGAATAAATGCTATATGGGTATTCAGAATAAAGACGGAGCATTATATTTCGCAACCGGAATAGACAATTCAGGGCTATATTCCGGGCGTCAGGAAGCAATGGGAATAATCAAGGCTATGGCTAGTGAGATTACCTCTTTTGACGTGTTTAGTGGTATTGGTATCAGTGCAGGAATTGCCTTTGCAAAAGCGGCTAAGGGAGCGTATGAGTTTGAGAAGCAGTTCCAACAGAGTATGAAGGAAGTCGCCACGCTTTCAAGCGGAATAAAGGGAAGCCTTACCGACTACATGAATCAGGTAGTAGATATCACCCGGACTATTCCCGTTGAAGCGAATGAAGCTGCGAAAGCACTATATCAGATTGTTTCTGCCGGCCACGATGGAGCAGATGGTATGAAAGTTTTAGAAGTATCTGCAAAAGCTGCCGTTGGTGGAGTTACCGATACAGCAACAGCAGCCGACGCCATCACAACTCTTTTGAATGCTTATAAACTAGATGTGTCAGAAGCTGAAAACCTATCAGACCAATTATTTACGACTGTTAGACTTGGTAAAACTTCGTTTGGTGAGCTAGGTAAGAGTATTGCACAGGTCGCACCTGTTGCCGCAGCCTATGGTGTGGAAATAGACCAAGTATTGGCCGCTGTTGCTACTCTTACAAAACAGGGAACACCTACCGCCCAAGCAATGACTCAAATACGTGCTTCCATTATTGCAGTATCCAAGGTACTTGGTGATGGTGCTTTTGATAATAGAACCTATCAAGAAGCTTTGGCAGAGGTTGCTAGACAGGCCGGAGGTTCAGAATCAAAATTGCGTGAACTAGTTCCGGAGGTTGAAGCTGTTAATGCAGTTCTCGGTTTAACAGGGATAAATGTCAAAGAAGCCGCCGGGCACCTTGAGGAAATGCAGGATGCAACAGGTGCAGCAGAAGCAGCCTTTAAAGAAATGGCTTCATCTGCAGAAAATCAAATGAAACTTCTTGGCAATAATATAACAGCCGCACTTCGCCCGTTAGGACAAGGAATCTTAAAGGAAATATCCAGTGCAGCGGAATCCATGAATAAAGCTTTTGAGAATGGAAGCGCTCAAGAATCTTTGAAAAACATAGGTGCTTTAATCGTAGTCGTTACGACGGCTCTTGCTGGTTATAAAGGAAGTATCTTGGCTGTAAGTACTGCTAAACAAGTATTTGCAACAGTTACAGCTATTGTCAATAAACAACGTGCTATTGAAGCGGCCAACCTTGTATTAACCAAAGGTATGTATGCCATTGAAGCTACAATGATTGCAAAGAATACAGCTGCTCGCACTTTACTAACCAAAGCAATAAAAGCACAAACCATCGCTCAATTAAAAAATGCTGCAGCTATGTTAACGAATCCCTATGTATTAGCCGCTGCTGCATTTGCCGGACTTGGATATGCTATTTACAGGTGTGCTACGGCGGAAACGGACTCCGAAAGAGCTATGAGAAAGCATAATGCCACTATGGAGACTCAAAAAAAGAATTTGGATGATTTGAAGAGTAAAGCAGATGGGTTTCTTTCTGTTATTAGAGATGAAGCGTCAACTCAATCTGAGAAGCTAGAAGCATACAAACAACTTCAATCAATTATGCCCAACGTTTTAAAGAATCTTGATTTAGAGAAACTTAAAACCATGGAATTAACCGATGTAAAAAGATTGCTCAATGAGGAAGCATATAAACAATATGCTATGGGTATCAAGGTTAAAGCAGTGATGAAACAAGAAGAACTAGATTCAATCAATTCACGTCTTAAAAAAGTAATCGATGAGCAAGCAGAAGCTCCAAGTGGTCAAAAAGCTGCCATCATTCAGAAACTTCAAGAAGACAAGAAAGTGGCTGAAGAATCCGTTCGTCTTGCCAAAGAAGAAGTTGAAAAAATAAACGAAATTCAGAAGAAAGCGAAGGAAAAACAAGATAAAGAAGATAAAGAAGCCGCTATTCAAAATAAAGCCTTTTGGACCAAGCAAAAAGATGATGCAACGAAAGCATTAGATTCAATATCTTCAGCACAAAAGAAGCAAATGGATGCTGGTAACTTCAAAGGTATAGATTCTGCCGTTGTTACTGCCTACAAAGAAAATGTCAAGAAGTTAAAGGAAGCCGAAAAAGAATTAAAAGTCTATGATTCATCTTCCAAGCAGGACGATCAAGCTCACAAGCTCCGTGAAGAACAGGAAAAATATAAACTCCTGTTAGACCAGCAGAAGCGCGAGCAGGCACGGATAAAGGAAGATTCTGCTAATGAATTGGAACAACTTGAAATCGATAAGCTCAAAGAGAGTAGCGAAAAAGTTCTGAGGCAAAGAGAACTTAATCATCGTATGGAGCTGCAAGCTATCGAGCGTGAAACAGAAGATAAAAAGTTAAAGCAATTTAATGCCGCCCGTTCAGCTTTCGAAGCTAATCCTCAAAACAAAAAGAAAATCTTCAATACATCAGAATATATCAAGTCAGAGCCAGTAAAGAAACTGTTTGCCGAATTTGATAAAGTAGCTAATGAAAAAAAGGAAACTACAGATTTAAAGTATAACCGTGGGGATGATTTAGCTGATTTGCTGAATCAGTATCAAGACTATACGGACCAACGTCTTGCTATTGAACGAAAATTCAATGAAGATATTGCCACCTTGCATGAACAACGTAAGCAAGCAGTTAAGAATGGAGATACAGAACAGGTTGAACAGATTGACCGTTCCATTGCACAAGCTACTAAAAACAAAGGAATGGAGCTTATGAGCTTGGATTATGACAAGTTAAAAGAATCACCGCAATATGTTCGCGCATTTGAGAACCTGAAAGAGACTTCGACGGAAACGCTTAATTCCCTGCTTGAACAGCTAGAGAATGCTAAGCAGACGGCGGCACAAGTCCTGTCGCCGGATCAGCTAAGGGAATATACAAGTACTATTCAATCCATCATGGATGAACTGGATAGCCGTAACCCGTTTCAGTCACTATCGGATAAGAAAAAGGAACTGGCGGAAGCAGAGGAAGAATTGGCACGGGCACAAATTGAGCTAGAGAATGCCCGCCAGACAGCCGAAGCGGTGAAAGGAGGTGCGAAGATTGAGAACGGAGTGAAATCCTCAAAATACAATCCAAAGACCGGGAAAATTGATTCTACCAAGGCCTATTTATCCGAAGCACAAGCTTTGGAACAAGTAAGGAAGAAAACAGAGAATTACAATGCGGCAAAGGATAAGGTTATCAAAAAGGATACACAAGTCAAGAAGTCAGAGAAAGAAGTTAGAGCACAGATTTCGGAGTTGGCCGATACTATTGATGAACTTGGCAAAAGCATTGGCGGTCCGGCCGGAGAGATCATTTCCCTAATTGGTAGCATAGGGACATTTACCATGACGGCCATGTCCGGCGTAGAAGCTGCCGCTAATACGTCTGCTAATGCTATCAGCACCGTTGAAAAAGCATCAGTTATCCTTGCGATAGTCAGTGCTGCCGTACAGATTGCAACCAAGATTTTTGATATGTTCGGAAAGGATGATACGACGGAGAAGTACGAGAAAGCTAAAGAAGCGTATGAATCTTATATTAATATCCTTGACCGTGTTATCGAGAAACAATTGGAACTAGCTGAAGCATTGACCGGAGATAACGCAAATACTGCTTATCAGAAGGCTATTGATACGATAAAAGAGCAAAGTTCAAATGCTCGTGTATTAGGCAGGCAGTATTTGGATTCCGGTGCATCCCGAAAGTCGCACTCTAAAGGTTATAATGAAGTTAAAGACATGTCATGGGAGGGTTGGAACCAAGCGGCACAAACGCTTGGAATGACAATAGACCAATTTAAAGAGAAAATGAACGGCCGTATGACCGGTCTATTTGATTTATCGGACGAAGAGATAGCAAAGTTACAGGAGAATGCCGGTATCTTCTGGTCTCAACTGGATTCCGATACGCAGAAGTTTGCAGATCAGATTGCAAATGGAGTTGGTAAGATTTCCGAAGTGCTGGAACAACAAATAGCTGATACTACCCTTCTCGATGCAGAGACACTCCGTTCCGATTTTCAAGAGTTACTTACCGATATGGATAATGATTCAGCAGATTTTGCCGGCAATTTTGAAGAATACATGAAGAATGCTATTCTCAACTCCATGATCAAGGAAGAATATATGCAGCAGTTAGAAGACTGGAGGAAGAAGTTCTATAATGCAATGGACGATGGAGTGACGGAAGATGAGTATAACGCACTGAAAGAAGAAGGTCAACGGATAGCCGATGCAATGAAAGCCAGACGAGACGACATGGCCGACATGTATGGTTGGGCAGAAGATGACACAGAGCGAGAAGCGTCTCAAAAAGGTTTTGATTCCATGTCACAAGATTCAGCGGATGAACTGAACGGAAGATTCACTACTATGGTAACACATACCTATTCCATTAATGAGGGTGTAAAACAAATACAGTCCACTACGGATAAAATAGTAGAGAAACTTGTGTATTTATCAAATCTCGATAAAAATATAAGCGAAATGACTAAATATAATAATACGATTATCACGCATTTGTCAGATATCAGTAGTAACACCGCCCGCCTGGAAACAATTGAAAAGACAATGTCTTCTATAAAGACTGGCATCGATACACTGAATACTAAGGGCATAACATTGAAGCGATGAAGGGGCAACTATTAATAGATGGAATAGATATATATGCTGTTTATGGCGTATGTACCATAAAGGGAAGCTACGATAACCTTGTGGCTTTCCCTCCTATGAAAGAACTGGATAAAAACGATTGGCCGGAAGAAGACGGGCAAGAGTTTGATTTGAGTAATCCAGCTCTTAATACTAGTGAAGTGAGCTTAGAATTCGCATTCAAAGATGATTTAGGATTCGGTGCCTTGATAGATATACTTTCGGATATGGGATATCACGATTTCTTATTTCCACTTCTTGGAAGAACCTATCGTTTGCGTCTCTCTTCGCAGAATAGTTACTCTATATACCAACATGTAGAGATAGCGAAAATCACCTTCTCTAATGACTTCCCGCGCGAAAGTGATTATATTTATCAAGAGCCTATAAATTCAATTCCTTTACCAAAAGGTTATGAAATAGACGATAAGGACCTATCAGACTATGGTATTGCAATTTTGAAAGGTAGTAATGCGGAAATACTCAAAGCATCGGCAATCAAAAAGAATTTATTGCAGAATTTCAAGTATCAGGATGGAGCAGTCTACGACGGTGAATATGTGAAGTTTCAAACAAAAGAGGTAGCTCTCAAATGCCTGATGAGTACTCCGGACGTATCAACATTCTGGCGCAACCGGGATGCCTTTCTCCACGACCTTACTAAATTGTCTGCCAAGACGGACGAAGAAGGATATGAGTATTTGGATGCGGAGCGTATATTTTACTGTGAGGAGTTCTTCGAGCACTATCCCTGCTATTACAAAAATTGCAAAACAACGAATTTTATATTGATGAATGGTGGTGTATGGTGGGAATTTACCTTGAAGCTCGTATTTACAGGATTCCGGACTAAAGAAACAGACTATATGCTTGCGGCAGAAAGTGGAGAGTTGATAATTACAGAGAACAACGAATATTATATTGAATTGATTTAGATAGAAAAGCTATGCCATTAAAAAAGAAGAAAATATCGGAATTGGAAGAAGCGCAGGACATGAGAGGTTTCTACACAATTGGTTACCGTATCGTGAACGGTGTCAAGACTAGTCTAAAGTTCGGTCTTGAAAAGGTTCAGACCGCCTACGAAAATATGGTAGCCCTCAAGAATGATGCTCTTGCCGCTATACGTGATATCCGCTCTCTTGAAGCTACCGTTGAAAGTAACGAAGAAACAAGAGAAATATCCGAAGCCCAACGGGTCTCCGCTGAACAGGTTCGTGTGCAGGAATACGGCGGTGTAATCAATGAATTGAACACAGCCAAGCAATCATCTGTCAGCCAGACGGCGTTGGCAAAGAAAGCGACGGATGATGCTAATGCTGCTACACAATCTTCTATCAATCAAACTGCTTTAGCAAAATCCGCTACTGATAACGCTAATTCGGCTGCCGGAAGTGTCAATGCCGCAAAAGAAGCCGCTACCGCTGCCGGCGCGAATGCAGCAAAAAGCGCATCAGAAGAACAAACTGTACTTGCCAAGACAGCAACAGATAATGCCAATACCGCTGCCAATACTGCCAATTTGAAAGCTACTCTTGCCGGCGAAAAGGCCGCACTCGCCGATGCTGCTGCTCAAGCAGCCAATGAGGCGGCTACGGGCGTAGAAACAAAAGTTAAGACGGCAATTGACAAATTGGTTGCCGACGCTCCCGATGCACTAGATACTTTGCAAGAACTTGCAACCGCACTTGGTAATGACCCGAACTTCGCTACTACCATGACAAATGAGCTTGTAAAGAAACTCAATAAAACGGATATCGTTAATGATTTGGTTTCTGGAGGAGCCGGAAAAGTTCTTTCTGCCGAGCAGGGAAAGATATTAAAAACGTCTTTTGACAATCACAATCATTCGGGTATTTACGAACCTATATTTTCTAAGAATACTGCCTTCAACAAAAACTTCGGTACGGCAGCCGGAACAGTATGCGAAGGTAATGATTTGCGATTGAGTGATTCGCGTACTCCCAAAGCTCATACTCATCCGGCAACCGAAGTAAGCGGCGATGAAGATCATCGCTTCGTTTCAGATGCCGAAAAAAATATTTGGGACAGTAAAGCGGAAGGGAACCACAATCATGACAGCATATATTCTTCTGTAAATCATGAACATCAAGCGTCTGATATTCAGGAAACAACAGACAAAAAAGTCATGACTGCGGAGGAAAGAAATATACTAAGTACTCTCGGAACCAATTTTGCCAAATCTGACTTTTCAAATGTCATTACAAAAAGCCTTTCTCAGAACGGATATTATAAATTCCCGGATGGGCTCTTAATACAGTGGGGGTATTTCAGCGGAGGTGTTTCTAATGAGCAGTCTATCCGTTTCCCATTATCTTTTAAATCTTGTTTTTCCCTTGCTTTTTCTAGTACGACGGATAACACTAATAATTCTATATGGTCTGTGAATTATGCCGCTATATATGCTTCATATTTTACGGTTTATAGAAGATATGCAGATGCGGGAACTATTGCTAACTCTTCACAGTCATTTAGATGGATAGCGATAGGGACTTGGAAATAGTATAATATCACAACATTATTTACATCATGAAATATTTTAGTAGAAAATTGGTAGCAATTTTAGTGCTCATAATTTGGCTAAGTTCTCTCGGGACTACGTATGCTAAAGCCGATTTGTCAAATGCTGTAACAACATTAACTAGTGGAAATAACACATACATTAAATTCAATAATGGGATTCTGATACAATATGGACGTATCACTACTACCGGACAGAAGGAGCGTAGAGTATATATGCCTATATCTTTTAAAAATGACGGATACAAAGTGTTTTATGGTATTGAAATTGGTGCTAATGTTGTTCAAACATTGTATACTTTGAACAAAAGTACATCATCATTTTATGTTAGCGGTACTTTTTACAACCCGTTTACAGGTGAAAACGGCTTTCCCGGTGAAGCCTTTGATTGGTTTGCCATTGGAATTTGGAAATAATAAAATAGATAAGTATGAAGCAAAAAATGTACTGGAAGAATGGATTCTACGACACACCGGTAGACGGTGCGGTAGAAATAACCATAGAGAATTACAGGGAACTTTTGGAAGGGCAGTCATCCGGAAAGCTCATTGTTACCAATGATGAAGGGTATCCTGTATTGGTAGAAAACGAGTACTCCCTTGAAGATATGCGAAAAATAAAAGTATCTGATATTCAATTGTTTGACAATTCCAAAGAGGTCAATTCTTTTGAATTACGGGCTAAAAGTATGTGGTTGGATAAGTCTACACGTGTTGGATTATTTAACTCAATTAATATCGAAAAAGAGGCGGGTAAAACGGAGACTGTGCTTTGGTATGATGCAGTAAAATATATCATTCCAATATCAGACGCTTTGGATATGCTGAATGTCCTGGAAATGTATGCGCTTGAGTGCTACAATGTAACACAATCGCACATTGCAGCAGTCAAGGCATTGGATACAATCGAAGAGATTGAAAGCTACGATTATACCGTTGGTTATCCAAAGAAGCTTAGCTTTCCGAGATAGTCGGTTTTAAAGTTGTAGGCTTCGATTTCTTCTTTCGTTTCCAGTTGATTAATGGCTTTGATATGCCCTTGTGTTGTATGGTAGCACGCAAGGGCGTATAACTCTATCTGTTGTAGCATATCAATGGCTTTCTCGATTGATAAGACCAACTTTGCATCATTTAGCCAGATAGTCGTTTCGGATCGTCCGGATTCTCTTTCAATACTAATTGAATTCATGAGACCTACACGGGTACTCTTATTAAGCCAACCGGATACATTACCAATACTAAAGCTATTTACCGATTCGGATGAGTCATACGCCTGTAATTCCGCTATTTTTCGGGCTTTCAACTCTAATAAGGTCGGTTCATATTCCTTCAATATGGGATAGCCTTTCTCGTTCTCTACGATTATGAGTCCGGCAGATTGACCGTCTAATAATTCTTTCCAATACTTTTCCGTAATCTCTATTGCACCTTCTTGGTAGGCGGCATAGAATCCTTGTTTCCAATACATTTTTTGCTTCATAACAATTTGTTTTAGTTTCATTTCCAACGTCCTATAGCCATCCAATAAAAAGGATCAGTTGATGTTCTTAACCCTTCATCAAAATTTGTACCTATATATCTAGATCTACATGTAAAGCTTGATTTTGTTATGCTATCGTGGATAATCATAGTCGAAGAAAGAGCATCACTTGGTACATCTGTTGTAGTTTGCACGCAATAATTAGTATCAATAAATGATGTATTCAAATAAACAGTCTTATTATATGAACCGCTAGAAGCATATCCCCATTGAATTAACAGACCATCTGGAAACTTGTAATACCCATTTTGAGAAAGATATTTTGTAATAACATTTGAAAAGTCTGCTTTGGCGTACTTAGTCCCGAGAGTACTTAGTAAAATGACATTTAAATACTCTTTATATAGGTATTCAAATGCCATTTTATAACGTATTATTTTATAGTAAAAAACACATTTTGTTTTGGTGATTGTATTTTGATTCAAAACAAATTGTTTCGGAATTTATATTTTAAGCTATAATCCAATAATAGTACAAAGATATGATAGCTTTATATAATGGAGATAAGAAGATAGAATTAGAAGTAAGGGACGAAAGTTATTCCTATGAGGCTATCATGGCTGAAGATTCCCTCACTCTCTACTTTGACTATCCGGGATATTTAGATATTCCGGTCGGATCGTGGTGTGATTTCTACGGAAAACGATATTCTCTCAAAAAAGAAAGCAATTTTAAAAAGAACGGTGAACGTAAATTTGAGTATACACTTATTCTTGAAACCGGCACAACTGACGCAATGTTGTGGAAAGTGCGTGATATTGAAAGACGCATTAAATTTTCCTATACTGCAAAACCACAAGAACATCTCCGTTTACTAGTTGAGAACTTGAATCGACGTGGCATTGGTTGGAAAGTTGGAGATTACATTGAAGGAGCAGAAAAAGTTATCAACTATAATCATACATATATCTTAGATGCCTTGAATCAACTTGCAGATGCTTATGAAACGGAATGGCAGATCACAGAGGAAACAGTAGATGGTAAACAGATAAGTACCATTCATCTTCGCAAGGTTGAATATAACAAAAACAATCCTTTAAAACTGTCATACGGTAAAGGGCATGGATTTAAGGTTGGTGTAAGTCGGGAGTTTGGAGAGATACCCCCGGAAATTATCTTGGTTGATACAACCGACCGGAATATTGATTATTCCACGTATGGAGCAAAGAATCTCCTTCTTCCTAAAGATAAATCCCTTGTCTATGAAGGACATACTTACAAGACAGATACAGACGGAACTTATGTGATGCGTGCCGACAAGGAACTCACAACTAAAAAAGAAGAAAGTTTGGATTGTACACAGATCTATCCTTCACGCATCGGTACTGTAAGCTCCGTCCTTGAAATTAATGCGGAGAATAATTTCTATGACTTTATAGATGCGGATATTCCCGACACTCTAAACTTTGAAGAATGCCTGATTGCCGGTGAAAGCATGACGGTAATTTTTCAGACCGGTATGCTTATTGGCAAAGAGTTTGAAGTTAAATACATACATAAAGAAAGGGATAAAAAACCTGGTCGGAGATTTGAAATCGTTCCGCAAGAGATTGATGGAATCACCATGCCGGAACGAAATGTTTGGCGTCCGAGGGTTGGCGATACGTATGCCGTATTTGGCATTCAGTTACCGAATACGTATATCTGCGATGATAGCACGCAAACAGGTGCCAGCTGGGAAGTATTCAAGGACGCTGCTAAGTACCTGTTTGAGCATGAAGACAAGAAGTTCACTTTTACCGGCACTCTGGATGGAATTTGGGCTAAAAAACGCTGGATGAATATCGGAGGAAAAATAGTTCTTGGTGGTTACGTAAACTTTTCGGATACGCAATTTCACCGAGATGGTTCACTTATTCGGATAATTGGGATCAAACGCTATGTGAATAATCCTTATAGCCCTGAAATTGAATTATCCAACGAACCGGTAGGCACGTCAATCACCAGCGAATTGAATAAGATTGATACGAATGAGGTAACTGTTGAGAATAGGCATAAAGATGCGTTACAGTTTACCAAACGCCGGTTCCGTGACATAAAGGAAACAATGGGTATGCTTGAAAAAGCAATGCTAAACTTCTCTGGTTCTATTAATCCTATCACTATCTCTACCATGCAAATGATTGTCGGAGATGAAAGTTTACAGTTCCGTTTTGTCAATTCCAAGGCCAATCCGGTACAGGTATCTCATAATATTACCTATAACTCAAATACGAAAATATTAAATGCTCCTGCAGGGATATTGCAACATATGACACTCGGCATCAACAGCGTATCATCGGAACATAATGCAGGTGAGTACAAATACTGGGATATGGCTGAATATAACTCCCCTCCCCTTATTGAAACAGTGAAGAAGTACTATCTTTATGCGAAAGTTAGCAAAAGCAGCCAAACAGGTACGTTCCTACTTAGTGAAGATGCTATCAAGTTAGAGCAGATAGATGGATATTATCATTTACTCACTGGTCTACTACTTACGGAGAGCGAAGAGGAACGTAGCTTTGTCGAATTGTATGGATTTACCGAAGTTTTGCCAGGTCGCATAAATACAGAACGCATTGTTTCGCCGGATGGTGAAACCTATTTTGACCTAGTAAAAAGTGAGATTGGAGGCAATATTAAAATAAAGGCCGGTTCTTCAGGATTGAATAATCTGAAAGAATGGGGAGAGTACAGTTCCGAGTTTTCCGCACTTAGCAACCAAGTTTCTGCACAGGTGACGCGGGTTGATAGCTTGACGCAGAGAATAGATACAGCGGGATGGATTACCACTATTGAAGGTAATAAAATATATGCATCCAAAGAGCTGGAAAACGGAAATACGCTCATTTCTTATATCAATCAAGATGCTGTAGAAACAACTATCCATTCTTCAAAAATTAATTTGGAAGGAGCTGTTACTATCAATGCGCTTCATAGTGATTTGCAAACCGTGATTAATTCAAAAATTGATAGGGACGGATTAGGAAAGTTGGCATTCGAAGATGCAGTTGAATATGCAAAGCTAGGAACTACCATCGTGGTAGGGGGATATCTAAATACAGATTTGATTAAAGTCCGTAGAATTGATGCTGATTCCGGATTTATTGGTGGGTTTACAATCGAGAGCGGTCGTCTAGTTTGGACACGTTCAGGATACTTTGGTGGAACGTCCCGTAGTTTGAAATTAGGCTCTGGAACGGCAAAGGAAGGTGTTGTTAATGTAACTTTCAATGCAGAAACAGATGGGCGTTTTGGGGTCGCTGCAATCGGTTCAAACTTCGGTGGAGCATGTATTTATGCCTCCAGGAATCTAAATGCATCAGACAGAAACTATCCACAGGCAAATACAACGTATGCCGGCTTCTTTGATGGAGGTGTTTACGTGAAAGGAACATTGTCAAGTGAATTGTGCTTAGCTGATAATTTTGGCTGTATTACATCTAGGGATGGAAATGGTGGGATTAACTATTACCAAGGTATTGATTTTGATTTTGGTAGTAATATGAAATTTAGAAAAGGATTGTTGGTATCAATCGCTTAATATATAAACAATTATGAAGGTAAATTTAAACAGGCCTTTACTTGATTTTAAAGGCAATGAGGCTATTAAAGCAGTCAACGGTAAAGAGGTAAAACAGTTTCTACGTGATGTGGTTGCAGAAGCACTTTATGCAGCAGGTTCTAATCCTCAACAGGGTTTGGATATGTCGAAAAAGTTACGTGCATACAAGATGTTACAACAGGTTATTAACAATCGTGGCGTACTTGATATAGAGACAGAAGATGCTACCTTATTGAAGGAAATTTGCGCAGACTTCTTTGTATCTGGTGCATACGGACAAATTTATGATTTAATAGAAGGAGGAAACAAGGAATGAACATTACAGCAACTAACAGCACCGCTTCAACTAAGGTTACGGATGCTATCAGGGTTAAATACAGAATGTCAACCCGTGGTACCGAAGCGGTGAAAGATATTACTGCCGAGATTGTCAAGGATGAAACGGTAGTCGGATTCTTCAATACATCAAGAAATGGGGTGACCGGTTTCTCTCTGCATGAGGATCATGGGCTAACCTCTGGCGAAGTGAAACAAGTGTTTCAGACAGCTATCGATGATTGTAGCGAAGTCTTTAAATAAAGTATTAATATTTTAGATAAATAATTATGGATTATTTCAAAAACTTACTTATTGGATTGATTACCGGTATAGCTGCTTATCTTAATCCCATCTCTGGAGAGATCAAAAGCCTTATTGCAGTATTTGCTCTTAATTTCATCTGTGGGCTGCTTACTGCGCTACTTATCAATCATGAAAGCTTTTCTTTCAAAAAAGCTTGGAGATGTATTGTAGAAGCAACTATTTTCTTTGCCTTGGTTAGTTGCATCTACTTTATTGGTGAACACAAAGGTAATCCGGAAGGTGCGCTACAATGCGTCTCATTTATTACGTACAGCGTATTCTATTTTTACGGGGTAAATATTCTAAGGAATATCAAAGAGATTTTACCTAACTCTAGCAATGGCTATAAGGTAGTAGCTTTCTTGCACTATGTACTAAGTGTCGAGTTTATAAAGAATATCCCTTATCTAACGAACTACTTACAAAAAGGAGGTGCAAAATGAAGACTATTGATGCTATTATTATCCACTGTTCGGCCACACGTGCCGGACAGGATTTGAGAGCTAAAGACATTGACCGGATGCACAAACAAAGAGGTTTTAGTCAGATCGGTTATAACTTCGTCATTGACTTGGACGGAATGGTAGAGAACGGGCGCCCGCTTTCCATCGACGGAGCGCATTGTAATACCAAAGGCTTTTCAGAATCATCATATAACAGGCATTCCATTGGCATTTGCTATATCGGCGGTCTGGACGCATCAGGAAAGCCGGCAGATACACGGACGCCAGCGCAAAGAGCTAGTTTGCGCCAACTGGTGGCAAAGTTATGTAAGGAGTATGATATTGTCGAGGTTCTCGGACATCGTGACACTTCGCCCGATCTGGACGGGTCCGGTGAAGTTGAACCAGCAGAATACATCAAGGCGTGCCCCTGTTTTGATGTTCGTTCCGAGTTTTCTAATTTTCTTCGTAATACAGTGATCCGGCCATGAAAGTGCTAATTTATATAACCATATTCCTGATGTCGGGAATATGGTTAAGTTCCTGCAAGGCTTCCCGCAACATGGAGACGGAGAAGCAGATTGACTATTCAGGGGATTTCTTGTATCTGCAAAACTTAATAGAATCCCTACAGCTGGATGTGAATAAGCAAACGAAAATTACTACTGACAAATTTAGTGATCTGAAGATTGAAAATACAACTGTTTACTTATCTGCTCCGGATTCAACAGGGAAACAATATCCGGTGAAAGAAAGTATCACTACTACAACTAAGCAGGATCAGGAACGTACAGAAGTTGATGAAACATTATCCATTACTTTGCAGCAGTTCTCGAATCGAATTGATACTATTAGTAATAAGGTTAATGTTTTGCTGAATCAAAAAGAAACTGTCGTAGAGCTATCATGGTGGGATTTGCATAAGGATAAAATTTATATAGGTATCATTATTTTAATCGGCACCTGTTGGTTTGTGTGTAGAATAAGAAAAAAATAACTACCTTTAAATTCATAATAAAGAAACTTTGGTTGCCCCGGCTTGGGAAAGTCGAGGTATTACGGGAAGATAAAGTGTATATAGGCATCATTATACAATCGTTCTACATAGGAAAAGAAATAATATATTTATTGTATATAAATCGTCTTTTTCGTAATATTTCGTGCTAAGATTTTTATTTTGAATAAAAAATAAATGAAAAAATGAGTAATATTTAGATAATATTTTATACATTTGCGCAAATGTTAAAGCGAAGTTATATGAAAAGTGAATATCTAGGCCAAACATCTTTCTCATTTTTCAATGCAGGGAGACAACAGGAGACAATTGAATTAGTACAAGACAATATGGAATTATTCCATATTATTGCCCGTATTATCGAAACTAGCAAGGAGCAATTTGAGAATAGAATAAAAAGTGATCCAATGATTGATTTGTATGATGATAGAACATACTATATACATACATTGACTCGAATTATTAAAGTGAATATTAACCGAGCGATCGACGGTGGGGAACTTAATTTATTTAAAGCTAGATATAAACAATGTCAGTATTATGTTTCATCTGACTTATTCTCAATCTATATAAAGAAATTAAACGAAAAGGGATTGCCAAGCTATGCCGAATCGGTAGCCTCTGATTGCCGTTTGCATAACCACGAGCAATTGCCTTGTGTATTTATTGGCCCTCGTGTTGATAATAGTGGCTTTGTTGGAGGAACCTGTTTGGCTATAACTAATGGAAAAGATGAAGTCTATTGGGTTCTAGATATAAATCCAGAGGAGCAAAGTGTTATTAACTCTATTGATTTTGCACTTCAAGAGAAAGAGGTAGATGAAATATGCAAACCTAAGGAAGAGTTTGTAGTTCGTAGAAAGAAAGCTGAATAATTATGATTGAATATAATCCTGATAGAATCAAACTCGCAAGGGAAAGTGAAGGCTATACTCAAAATCAATTAGCTTTAAATTTAAAATCACTTTCTCAGAATAAATTGAATCGAATAGAAAATAGACAAACTATTCCTTCTGATGAGGTTATGAAAGAGATAGCTGATTTTTTAGGATATCCTATCTCCTTTTTCCAAGTATCGAATGGGATTATTCCATATATAAAAGAATATTACTACCGTCGTAATTTAGGAATACCACAAAAACAGAAAATGGCTTTTGATGCTCAAATGACCATAATAGCAGAAAATATTGATATTTTATTTGAAGCTATTGAAATTGATATAAGAGTTCCATTTATAGATATAGAGGACGAAGAAATTACCCCGGAAAGAGTTGCTCAAAAAGTGAGGTCATTGTTCAGTATTGAGAAAGGACCAATTCATAATATCATGAGTGTAGTTCAGAAGATGGGTATTATAATTCATTATATAGAACCTCCTTTTTCAATAAAGGTTGATGGGGTATCTTTTATCACAAAGAATGGACTACCAGTTATATTGATAAATAAGAATGCTTCAAATTCAAGAACAGTATTCAATGTTTGCCATGAGTTAGGACATTTGATAATGCACTATAAGTATATGGTTTCTGATAAGAGAGATGTAGAAGACGAAGCTAATAGATTCGCTTCTGAATTTCTAATGCCTGCTGAAAGTATAAAAAACTATCTCTATAGATTGGATGCCCCAAAACTTTACGGTCTTAAAACTAATTGGAAAGTTTCAATTAAATCATTGATATATAGGGCTAAATTCTTAGGCTGTATATCTGAAACTCAAAATAGACGTTGGATGATGTATTACAATGCAAATAAATGGAGCAGTAATGAACCCTTTGAGTTTGAAGTAGAATCCCCTCGGCTGTTAGATAAGGTATTCAACATTTATTTCGATGAGTTTGAATATACAAAAGAAGAGATGCTAAAACTACTTCGTTTGACAGAGAAAAAGATTGTAGCATATTATGATTTACCGGAGGTTAAAAAGCACTTTAATGCAGAACCCAGAAAGTTAAGATTGATGTTATAGATATTTTGTTATTCGCCCCGTCTCACTGATTCGGGGCTTTTCTTTTGCTTATCTCATTTATAATTATTATATTTGTGTACAGACGTGAATGTCTGTTGTATCATCTCTCTACGGAAAAGTTGCTAATTTTCGAAAGCGGGAGACAATACGTTATATTATATACTCCAAAAAGAATGAGCCTCGACTAAGTGTAGTCGGGGCTTTTTTATCTACTATTACTAATGAGAATCTGGAAAGTTCGATAGAATAGAAATAATATCTCATTTTATGTACATCGGTAGAAATAAGTAGTACTTTTGTCATGGAATCCCCTTATTCTAAACCGCGGCGGTGGAATTTGCCTCGACCATTCGGTCAAGGCTTTTTATTTTCTGAAGCAAATATTTTTTTAGAAATAATATTTTTCTATATATTTGCTCTATACATTTAATATAGAAGAAAATGAATGAATTAGATGAATTTAAGACTGTTTTAATAGTCGGAAATGGATTTGATTTAAATATAAATTTTCCTACATCATATTCTGATTTTATGGGAAGCCAATACTTTAATGAGCTAATTTTAGCGAATGATAATTGGTTGGCGCAATATCTAAACTATAAAAAAAAACAAGATGGTAATTGGATAGATATGGAAAAAGAATTAGGTGTTTACGCTAATATATTAAAATCAACACCTTCAATACAAAATGAGTTAGTACATAAAGTCTTAAAAGGTAAAAGAATCTTAGATATTTCAGAAATCTCAACTTGTTTCAGAAAAGAATATTTTCAGTTGTGTAACGCCTTGAAAAAATATTTGATAGATATCGAAAATAACGCAAAAAGTAATAATGCAGATATAACAAAATCAGTTGCGCATACTCTTATACGAGATATAATAATTGATAGGATACCATATTATGTTGTTAATTTCAATTATACAAGATTTGTAGAATGTATAATTAAAGGTTTTGACCCTATCCCTGATTGTAAAATCCTACAAATACATGGTTCTCTAAAAAAGGATATAGTTTTTGGAGTACAAGATAGTTTGTAAGCATCCGATAAAGTACACATTGTAGACCTAAAAACTCTTCTATTACTTTGCGATCAAAAACGTAGTTATGAAACGATCAATGAGTAAAGAAGAGTTTTTAGCGCTATATCAGCGCCAACAGTCCAGCGGACTAACCATAAAGGATTTCTGTGATAATGAATCGTATCCTGCTTCCTGTTTTCATTATTGGAAGAAAAAATATGGATTGAGTCACCCATATACCAAACACACCGAACCTGCAGGTGATTCGTTTATCCCTCTTAATATTAATCATACTCCTGCCATTCCCACTTCATCACGTGGTGACAGGCGTGTAACCATAGAACTTCCATCCGGCATAAAGATCCACCTCAACATCCTAAGTAATCCGGAGATTATTTATGGCCTGATCAGTAAATTATGTAGCCATGTTCTGCCTGAATGATACGATGCGCTACTTCCTGTGTCCCGGGAAGACAGATATGCGCAAAGGAATAAATTCTCTTTGTGGGCTTGTTCATGATAAAATGGGATATGACGTTCGACTTGGCGATGTGTTTATCTTTGTCAACCGAAGCAGAACAACCATGAAACTTCTGCATGCCGAAGACGGAGGTATGGTTTTATACATAAAACGCCTTGAGGAAGGTACCTTCAGACTTCCTTCCTATGATAGTGAAAGCCGTTCCTATCCCATGGAATGGCGTGATTTAGTACTGATGGTGGAAGGCATAACCGATAATCCGAGTGATAGACTCAAACGTCTTAAAGCCGGTCGAAAAGAAGGCTTTTATTGATTAAAAAGAGCTTCCTAAACTTGTATAGCTGTACGATTTTCAGTATCTTTACATTATAATAAGATACTAAAAAGAATGATTCATACAGATACGATGGAACTAATAATCAAGAATCAACAGGAGCAAATAAAAGGGCTTCTGGAGACAAATCGTACCCTTGTAGAATCAAATCAGAAACTTATGGAACAGACGGGAGAACTGCAGCAAAAAGTACAGGAACTCCTGTCGCAAGTAGCCTGGTTAAACAGACAGCTTTTCGGCAGAAAGAGTGAAAAGCTGGCATCCTTGGATCCCAACCAGCTTGCCTTGTTTGATACCTTGGTTAATCCCAGGCAAGAGGAAACGGATCTTGTGGAGACTGGCGTAGGCACCGGGACATGTAAACCGGATGGAAAGAAAAAAGAATCCCGCCGTAATCGGGAACTGTTAGAGGGGCTGCCCGTTGTGGAAGTCATTGTCGAACCTGATAATGTGGATCTGAATCGGTATCGTCGTATAGGTGAAGAGCGCACACGTACGCTTGAATTTGAACCGGGAAAGCTATATGTCAAAGAGACAGTACGTCCCAAATACGGACTCAAAAATAATTTAAGTCTTCCCAAAGAGGGTGAAAGCGGTGTCATAATAGCACCGCTTCCACCTTCCCCTATATACAAATGTCTGGCAGGACCTTCCTTGCTAGCCGAAATACTTCTGCAGAAATATGAATACCATGTTCCCTTTTACCGTCAGGTAAAGGAATACAGACATTTGGGTGTACGACTGCCGGAAAGTACTTTAAGCGGGTGGTTTAAGCCGGTATGTGAGTTATTAAGTCCTCTTTATTCGGAATTAGTAAAGCTCGTAACGGGCAGTGGATATGTTCAGGTCGACGAAACCACAGTACGGGTCATCAACAAAGGAAAGGGAAAAACCGATAAGGAGTATTTATGGATGGTCAGGGCAGTTATGGAAAGACTGGTCATCTTCCATTATGATGACGGTTCCCGATCCGGACAGACAATCAGAAATTTATTAAAGGACTTCAAGGGATATCTTCAAAGTGACGGTTACAGTGCCTACAATGCGTTTGAGGGCACTAAGGATGTGTGCCTTATTGCCTGTCTGGCCCATATCAGAAGACATATGGAGTTGGCACTGGATGAAAATAGATCACTTGCTGAATATGCTCTTAAACAAATACAGGAACTATATCAT